>Ga0208643_1000173_pt1 | contig 42394 bp, 51 predicted proteins | sample VirMetDEL_Nov_12_FD_184516 | JGI IMG/M metagenome (GOLD analysis project Ga0208643, IMG submission 184516) | Aqueous microbial communities from the Delaware River and Bay under freshwater to marine salinity gradient to study organic matter... | ecosystem: Environmental > Aquatic > Marine >...
GTATAGTAATATAACAGGTAGCGATAATGTATTTATAGGACACCAAGCAGGGTATAACGAGACAGGCAGCGACAAGCTATATATAGACAATTCTAGTACCTCAACGCCCTTGATAGGGGGTGATTTTGCTACGGATGAAATAACGGTAAATGGGGATTTAATCGTAAAAAGTGGGGAGGGTATTAGTCTACCAACAGCAGGAAACGGAATAGGGTTTGGCTCAAGTGACCTATCCAACGAGACTTGGAAAATGGAGTGGGGAGGTAATAGGGAGTTATCTTATTATAGAAATGATACTAACAAAGTAGCTGGATGGGTAGGAGTATCTACCCAAGGCGCCCGTTTTGCAATGTATCAATTTTCTTTAAGAGGGACGGCAGACAATAACCCCGCCTATTCTTTTTTACAGGATGGCGATACTGGTCTAGTTCGATATGACGCAGATGAAGTCGGGCTAGTGACGGGCGGAGTAACTAGATTAATTTGCATGGCAGACGGTGACACGGGAATAGGAACGGACGCACCAAGCGAAAAGCTAGACGTTAACGGGAACGCCCGATTTAGGTCGATAGGTTCGGGAACAAGTTCGGGGGCTTTGCACTATGAAAGTGACGGAACATTGACTACAAATACTTCTGACATAAGATTGAAAAAGAACATAACTAGAATCAAGTCTCCAATCAAAAAGGTACAACGCCTAAGAGGTGTAAAGTATAGTTGGAAAGACAGCAACGATGCGAGTAGACAAATAGGATTAATTGCACAAGAGGTAGAAAAAGTAGTTCCTGAGTTAGTTTTTACTAATCCAGTTGATGGCTATAAAGGAGTACACTACGATAAAGTAGTAGCTCTATTGATAGAAGCTATGAAAGGACAGCAGATACAGATTGAAGCTTTGCAAAAAGAAGTAAAAAGGTTATTAAAAAAAAGTCGTTAAATCATAAATCATTAAAATTAAAAACTTATAAACATGAAAAAGCTATTATTCTTAAATATATTCATACTCATTTTAGTAAGTCTTAGCGCACAAAATTACGATGTCATAAAAGACCCGATTGATACTACTTTGTTTATCATTAGTCAAAGCGAAGATATTCAACCCGTATCGGAGCAGGAAGCAACGGGCAAAGATTCTGCCAGAACGCTAAATAAATTATTTAGGCTAATTGGTAACGAATATTTGAATATTTCGCAATTAGAACAGGAACTTGAAAGAGCAAAAAAGAGCCTAAAAACATTAGTGAAATTACCCGAGAAAATCAATCCAGATACTAGCTATTCAGATTTTGCAGAAGCAAAGCACCTTAACAAATGGCTTGGCGAATACAAGTTTTTTGTTGAAACAGTAGATACTTTTGACGTAGTGATTGACCAGACAGCAGGGGGCAACGTGCGAATAAAAGAAGATATAACACCAGCCAACGCCGCAAGGAAATACAATATTTCGATTAATTCAGAAAGAGGTCTAACTATAAAAAAACTGGACATAGGCGATATTGAATATAAAATAAATTTGAATCAAAACCCACTTAATCCGAGGGTATTCAATTCGAGCAACTACGATGTAAAAAGCATCAATTCGAGCATATTTATACCACGTGTAAAACTACGGCGCAAAAAGTAAAAACCTTTTATTATCTATCTACAAAATTATAAATCCATGCAACAGGTTATCCAAACAATCAAAGAAAGTTGGGAGGCAATCGCCGTAATTATTACGGGTTTAGGGGGATTTGTTGGGACATACTTAAAATGGAAAAGAGACCAAAATAAATCCACTGCTATGCTTTACCAAGAGTTAGAAAGGTTAAAAAAGCTTATCATAGAGAAAGTTCCAAAGGATATACAGAATGCTCAGACAATAGCAGAGCAAAATTCTCTATTGGAACAGCTTAAAGAACATTGTCCAGAATGCTACGAAAAAATTAAAAAGCTAAACAATGTGCAATATTAAAGATGCTTTAGTAATAATCTCTGACATAAATCTCATATTGAGCTTAAAATGGGATAATTTCATCTCATTTGAAAAGATTAAGTCTTGGCCTTTAGATGAGACTAGGAGTATAGAAGGAGTAGTAAACGTTAATATTCTACACAGCAATACGCATTGTAGGTTTTTAACTATAGTTCCTCCATTGAAATCCTTTAACATTCATTGGCATGATTGTTTTAAAACATGTAATGTTTTATCAGGCACAATGGTTGATGCAGAGAAAAATACAAAGCACAAAGTTGGAGAAACATCCAGCTACAAAGCTTTTGAGAAGCACATTCCTAGTAACCCTAGTGGTACCGACTATTTGTACCTAATAGTGGACTTTTATTCGCGTTCTAAGGAATCCTTTTTTTAATTCCATGTATTCCTATGGAAAATTTAATTGGACCCCTTAGGTCTATTGTTATGTATATTAGAATTAATTATTTATTCACATTAAAATTCATAAACATGAAGTTCCTAAAGAATTTAATATTATTCACGTGCTTGAGCATATTCTCATGCACAGCTTTTTCACAATCAGTGGCAGATAGCGAAGCACCTACTACTGAGACATCTGTTCAGATAGATGTACCAAACGGAGACGTATTCGATGGCGAAAAGCCTGATTTAGATCTAATTTTGAATTGGTACAATGGCCTTATAGCTTTATTAACAATGCTATGGGGGTTCATTGCCAAAGCTTTCAAGATAGATAAGAAAGTAAATAACTTTGTATTTGTAGTCCTAGCAGGTGGAATTGCTATTATAGCTATATTTGTATATTGGGGACTAGCCGGTGGGATAACAGCTGCTCTATCAGTTTTAACAGCTATGGGGATTTTTGACCTATTCAAAGGCGGAGTTAAACTAACAGCGAAAAAAGAATCATAGTCTTCGTGTTTAATTGAAAATAGGCTAGTAGGTTGTGCTTCCTACTAGCCTTATTTTATTTAGTGTCTAGCCTCTGCGCAATCATCACAAATCAATCTATTCTCGTTCCCATCAATATAGATTAAGTGAGTATAGATAGATTTGCTTTCTTGCCAATTGCGGTTACAATCATAACAGGTTCTAAAGCATTTTCGGTATTTAATGTTACTAAGCATATCAACGTACAGTTTGAATTGATAAATCATTTTTTATTAGCATAGTTATTTAAAGCTCCCATGTATGCTACAGCATCTAGGAGATTATCTTCTTTGTGACTGTGCTTCTGCCTAGATAGCTTTAAGGCTAACATAGCCATAAACATATCTTCAGTTGTTAATTTATAGCCAGTCATAGCATTAAATATGTCTCGCATACTATCCATGCTATCTGAGAAGGATCCATACTGGCGTTTCTTCTCTTCAGACCGTTCGTTAACAATACGGTTGGCTTCTTTTAAGATATTCATTTATATAGCTTTTATGCTTCGAGTATAAAGCATTGTCAATAAAAGATAACTTTGCCATTATAGTGTACTTAGGCAAAGTTACTTTAAAAATTCTAAATCCTTCTTTATTATTTAGTTTAATAGTCATCTTCTTAGTTTTTTAGCTAACTTGATTCTATCCTCAAGTATAGCGATGAGTAAATGGACATTATCTAGTTTATACCAATCATGTAATTTCAATATAGCACTAAAGTAATAACCTTCTATGTCGTTAGTATTTCTCACTAACCTATAGTCTGTTTGCGTTTTTCTATTTAAGCCTTCATTCCTTAAAAACTCCCAATATGTTCTTATGTTAGGAGATAATACTGCAATAGGTTCTTTCATGATTTAATTTTTTATGTTAACTGAAATAGGTAAGAACACCTTACCTGCTGTATACTGATTGACCCACAGCTTTTTAGTTCTAAATATTTCTTTGAGTTGCTTTTTATCTAAATTAAAGATCCAAGTTACTGGATTGGTTCTATCTATACGCTCACCAAAAGCAACTCCACCTGCACTAGCGCAAGCCTCAAGTCCCATCAAGCCTATTGTAACAGGCTGTAGATCTTCATTGAAGGTTAACTGCGTAACTGTAATACCTGACGTTTCATAGAGTTGAGCTAATTCATTATCAGTCAATTCAAAACACATGCTATATGGAACCGATATGTTGTTTCTATGCTTGAAAATATATAAACTTTCATAGTCTTCTTGGTCTTCAGCTAATACACAGTTGTGACCCGCAAATTTAAATGACTTCATATTTTAGTTAATGTTACCCCAGCTTTAATTAGAAGTTTAACTCCTTCTGAGCTTCTATACTCTTTTCTGTATACAACTCTAATTATACCGGATTGGATTATAAGTTTAGCACATTGAATACATGGAACCACTAAGGTATAAATAGTAGCTCCTGCAGAACATCTAGTAGATTTAGCTAATTTGGTTATAGCATTAGCTTCTGCGTGTAAAACATGAGCATAGGTATTACCTTCAAAATCTTCACATGTGTTATCAAAACCTGAAGGAGTACCATTGTAACCGTCAGATATTATAGAACCGTCTTTAACTATTATAGCTCCTACTTTCAATTTCTTAGCATAAGAATTGAGGCTCCAAATTTCAGCTATTTCCATATAGCGTTTATCTAAATTCCGCATACTTTTGTATTCTAGCTTTTACAGCATTAATTAATCCATCTTGTGATCTAGACTTTTTAGTTATGGCATTTCTTACATCCATGTCTATCGTCCTAACAGCTATAAGATGGTGAACTATAGTTATATCTTTTTGACCTTGCCTATGAAGCCTAGCATTTAACTGCTGATACAGCTCAAGTGACCATGTTTGTCCGAACCATATTATAGTACTACCTCCTTTCTGGAGATTAAGACCATGGCCACCTGAAGCTGGATGCATCATAAGAACTTGTATTTTTCCGTCATTCCAATCTTTAATGTCTTTTGTCTCTTTTAAATCTCTAGGCTTGTATTTCTTCAATCTCTCGTGTAGTCTGTACATATCATGCCTATACGTCCACGCAATAAGAATAGGCTTTCCGTTGTTCTGCTCTATGATCTCTTCTACAGCTTTTAACTTCATGTCATGAACAGCGTGCCAATCTTTATTCTCGTCGTATACAGCTCCGTTAGCATATTGTAAAAGTTTATTGGATAGAGCAGCCGCATTAATAGCTGTTATAACTTTATCATCTCCGTTTTCATCTTTGCCGAAGAACTCTAATACTTGCTCTTTCTCAAACTCGTCATACTTTCTCTGTGTCTCTAAATCCATTTTAACATCTATAAAATTGTCTATTCTATCAGGTAGTTTCAAGTAGTCTTCCTTACGCATGCTTATACATATATCTTTTATCTTACTGGATATAATCTTCTCAGCTCCTTTCTTAAGTTTGTAAGAAAATATAACTTGCTGGTTACGCTTATTAGGCTCAAAATATATCCGCCTGTAATCACTTATTGTCTTTTCTAACCTTTCGCCTTTATCTAACAGGTATAGTTGGCTCCATAGGTCCAACAGACCATTTGGGGATGGGGTACCCGTCAATATAACCCGCCTAGAGAATGAACTGATTGTCTTTTTTAAAGCTTTGAACCTTATAGATTTAGGGTTTTTAAAGCTACTACTCTCATCCATTACAATCATGTCAAAAGGCAAATACAGTCCACCATATTGACTACACAACCAAGCAATGTTATCTCTACCTATTAAGTATATATCTGATTTCTTAGTTAGAGCTTCTTTTCTCTGATTAGCTGTACCTGTGATAATAGTATAAGTAAGGTGATTTAAATGTTCCCACTCTGCTATTTCATCAGACCAAACATTCTCTGCAACTCTCTTAGGAGCTACAACTAAAACCCTAGATATATCTAACTCCTCATACATGAGTTGTTGAATTGCTGTTAGAGTTATAACAGTTTTGCCTAATCCCATGTCTAGGATCAAACCGCAACTAGGGTTATCTAAAATATGCTTGACATTATTTACTTGATACTCGTGCAATAATTTCTTTGACTTCATCTATGAATTTTTTTATTGTATCGTGGTTATCAATCACCCTAACATCAAATCCCATATAGCGTAGTTTCCTATGATATACGAGTTGTAGCTTTCTAGGCTTTTCACCTGGAGCTTTTACTTCCACGAATATAACTAAACCAGTAGGAAATAAGCACATTCTATCAGGTATTCCACCTTCAAATTCAGCACTAAGCTTAATGCACCTACCTCCAATTTCTTTGACTTTCTTTCTTAGGTAGCTTTCTACTCTAGATTCTAACAAAATAACGTTGTGTGCCGTAAAGACTAAACTTCTTTACGCTGTTAATTAATGTCCAACCTTCCATTGATTTCATAACATCATTTACGGATCTGGTTTTATATCTAGTCATCTCATTCTTTTCTTTGCATAAACACTCACACCATATTTCAGCTACACATACAATATCACGTTGAATGTCACCTTTTCTGTCTTCGTCATCAAAGTATATTCTTCGTTCGTATAAACCTAAACTGTCCCAGTTCCTAGGTAGTTTTATATCAAGGAATTGACCTATAACTCCTTTTCTTTCGTCATAACCACTATGGCTACTTTGCTCTATTCTAGCTATCTTGTTTCCAGCTTCATTCAAGTATAGTTTCTCACCTCTCTTGTATCTAGCAACAGCCTCAGCCCACATTTGATCTACGGTTTTCTCGTCTAAACCAAATATGTCTTTAGAGGCTTCCCTCATATTTATGTCTATAGGCATGAAACGTCTATTACCAGTAGGATCAGTTAAAAAATCCTTATTATTAGTAGTGCCTATAAACACACATTGTCTAGGAAACGTTTCTGTAGCTCTAGCATAAGCGGGTCTGAATGTATCTTCCTGTTTGGATATGAAGTGCTTAACTGATTCGATTTCAGCTTTTCTTAAACCAGCTAATTCAGCCATTTCTATTATCCAAGCTCCTTGTAGTTGTTCAAAAGAATCTTTGCCATTAACAGTATTGAACGAATCACTAAACCAATCTTTTCCTAGTTTCTTAGCTAAGGTACTTTTACCTGTTCCTTGTTTACCAACAAGGGTTAAAACCAGATCGAACTTACTACCAGGCTTATATATTCTAGCAACAGCTCCGACCAATGTTTTTACTATGGATTGCCTTGTGTATTCATTGTTAGAGCATCCAAAATAGTCTACAAGCAGCATATCAATTCTTTCAACACCGTCCCAACGTATATTGTCTAGGTACTTCTTAACTGGGTGGAAAGCGTGCTTTTGAAATATAAGAGCTAGTGAATCATCTATTTTGCTACTAGACACAATACCATAGATAGACTCTATGTAGTTTCTAATACCTGCATAGTCTACATTCTTTATAGGCTCTGGTTTAGCTACTTTTCTCCATGGTACGTCTCTGTAAATGTATCTTTTGTTATCAAACTGGTTGTATTTAAACACTTCCTTCAAGTGTGGATCATTGGTGAATATAAGGTTTAGATTCGTAGCTGATGAAAGGTATCTACCTTTAGTATCTATTACTAATCTTGATAGCCATTCATCTGGTTCATCTGGTTCATCCGGGACTTCAGGTTCAACAACATCAAAATCGTATTGAGCTCTGCTTATTATATCTTTAGCTATAGTCTTCTTTACTTTAGCGTCTCTTAACACTAACTTTTCTAACTCCTTGTAGCTCTTAGCTTCTTTGCCATCTTTCCTAAGTAGATCCATAGTGCCAAACAGGTGTATTCTTGCTAAATCCCAAGCATTACATAATCTACCGCTTATAGGATCTGTACCATGAAATGAAAAGCAAAAAAGATCGTCATATACAATCAATCCACCTGCTGTAGATCCATTTATATATGTGTATCTATCTTTATCTAACCTGTTGTATTTATCTTTAAGCAATCCATCTAATACCTCCGAAACTCCATAGGTCCTACAAAAAGCACCTACTATTCCTAGTTTCTTTCTTGGGTCCTGTTGCTTGTGCCTATTGAAATCTACAGTCTTCATAAACTTCTCTGATGTAGGCCAAGAGCTAGAATCTTTCCAATCCAAATAGGTATTCAGTACATCATCAACATTAAGAAATTCACCTTTTTGATGTTTAACATAAAACTCTACGTCTTTAGAACATGAAGGCCAAAACATTAATCTACTAGCCTGAAAGGTAGTGTTGTCAAAATATTCTATGTTTATATCACCTGCTACTCTTCTAGCTAAAGCGACATATTCATCTGGTGCGACCTCTCTATTCAAAGGCATAATAAGTCTATACCGTGGAGTCTTGGCAGAATGTGAATGAGTTGAATGCAGGATAGCTTCATTTGTGAACAACTCCTTAAACTCATGCCAAACATCTAATGTGGCATAATCTAAATCCAGAGTTAGTATTTGCCTATGCATTACATTATCTGGTTTCCGTCTTCCTCCTCTTAGAAAACCTCCAACATAGCCACCGACATCTTTTATTTGTTGCCTTTCGTCTTTGGATGCCTGACTATATTCAACTTTAGTTTCTCTTGTTCTATGAGGTTTTAGTAGCTTATCTCTTATGTAAATCCAGCTCCATCTTTTATTAGCCCACTTTTTAGATTTATACGAGCGTCCCAAGCTTATATCCATAGTGCTTTCATGCATACTAATCTTTTTTATAAAATGTTGACATAAAACCATCAGCACTAAGAGGTAAGCCCTTAGCCCATGGTATTTCCCTAGACATTATTCCGCACATGTCGTCTAACACTTCTTGCTCATTTGGTATTTCACATACGACTTCATCATGTATGTGCATAGTTATCTTATAACCTTCATTGTGTAGAGACATCATACTAAATGCAAGTATATCTCTAGCAACAGCTTGAACTATGTTCTCAGTTAGTTTACCACCGTAAGTGTCAATGTATGTCCATTGCTTAGTCATACCGTCTACACCTTTGTATTGAACAGCTGTCTTGCCCCATCTGTTTTGACCTAACTTAGGTTCCCTGTAAAATAGTTCTCTTCCACTTGGTAGTTTAACTATAAAGTTCAATTTATCAGAGTAAAACTCTAGTCCATGGTTTCTAACAACTTTTCTTTTCTGGCTAATAGCGATCAAAGCTGCTTTTTCTACAGAATACCAGAACTTAACTATGTTAGGATTGGCTGTACGCCACTTCTTAACTATGAGTTTCATCTCCTCATCGCTAAGTCCCATAGACTCTCCACCCATTGCTTTTAAGGCTCCAAGTGATCCTTGATAACCTAAAGCTAATTCAGCTATCTTACCTTTTGTTCTTAGTTCAGATCCTTTTTCTATGCTTTCTATCGGTACATTAAACATCATGGAAGCGGAAGCTTCATAGATTTTACCGTGTGATTTGAATACGTCTAATCGCCATTTTTCATCAGCAAGCCAGGCAATAACTCTGGCCTCAATGGCACTAAAATCAGCTACACCTAGAATCGTTCCTGGTGGTGCTATAAAAGCAGTTCTTATCAATTGGGAAAGTAGAGAAGGTATATTGTCGTGGCAGTGTTTAGATTCTTCAATGTTCTTAGTTCTTATTATGTTTCTAGGTACGTCTATATCCTTAATGTAGTTTCTAGGTAGATTTTGCAATTGAACTAAACGTCCAGCCCATCTACCGGTTCTATTAGCTCCATAATATTGAAATAAACCTCTTACTCTGTTATCTTCACTTGAGGCGCAATTCAACATCGATATGTATTTCTTGGTTGATGTCTTTGAGGATTTAGCTCTTAACTCTAAAACGTCCCTAACAGCACCAGGTTCGCATTCAGCGATAAGGCTATTTAACTTATCCTTAGCTAGACTTTTTATTTCGTTACCTGTTTGGATAGTCAGCCATGCTTTTATTTGAGCTGGACTGTTAGGGTTGTCTATTCCTGTTATGTCTTTTATTTTGCTTCTTATCTCACCTGACATGTGATCATCTAATCTGTAAGCCATTATAGCTAATTGCATATCCACTAGAACACCGTTATCATTTATGATTTGATCTAAGATATAGTTTTTTCGTTCAAAATCAGAGATTTTATAAGCTGATAACTGCCTGTGTATCTCCCTCTCTGCTATAACATCGCCTACGCAGTATTCTTTGAATTGCTCCCACTGTTTCTCGTCGTGGTGCCAAAAATTCCTTAGCCTAACTGATCTCTTATTAGTATTAGGCATACAGAAATATCTTATAAGAGCTCTACCTGTTTTTAACTTAGCTTTATCTGTTAGTTCTAAGGCTTTAGAAAGAGCTTCAAGGCCTAATGGTAATCCGCAGTAAGCAGCTTTAACCATAGTACATCTCCACTGATCTATAGGCACATCATAGCCTATAGCTTTTAATATGTTTCTTTCAAATGATGCATTGTGAGCGTATTTTTTTATGTTAGGATCCATCAAAGCGTCTGTGAACCTAAACGGTAACTTTTCTCCTTTAGCTAAATCTATTATTTGGACATTTTCATCATCAAAACAATAAGCTAACATGAGAATTTCAAAATCTAGCGAAGAAACATATTTGTATAAACCACTTGATTTAATGTCTATACTTGAATACGTTTCACCGTCTATATGGAGTCTAGGCATGTTGAAAGGATTAAATATAGGCTTGTAGTTATACAAGCCTATATGTTTAGTGTTACTACATTAAAGGATCAGAAAAGTCAGCTTCTGCCGTTGGGCCGCCAACTAATCTTTCACCATCTGCTAACTTCTGTAAGTTGTTCAAACCACATGCAATACCTTTATTGCCGTTAGTGTTGAACGCATAGAAATTAACTGACACTCGGCCATAGCAACCAGAGTAGAAGTCTTCCGAATCCATAATAGGATTTAACTCCGCATCTACTACACCAGGCTTCAATCCTGAAGAAGCATTCAAAAACATGCAGTTAGCATAGTTAGGATCATCCTCTCTGTCAATATCACCATCACGTAATGGTGTTTTCAAATTAGCTGGTACTTTACCGCCTAGCTTTGCTTTACCATTTTCAGCTGCTAATTTAATAGCGTCTTGCACTTTTTTAAGGGTGACTTTATCATCCTTACTTATAAGCACAGAAGCTGAATACTTCTTCTTGTCACCTCCTAAAACAGTTTGAGGTTCAAAAACGTGTAAGTAACATAATCTCACTTTTCCAGTGATAACTTTTGTTGTGGACATAATTTAAATTTTATAAATTGAAAAAATCTAGTTTAGCTTGCTCATCTCCCAGAGCTGGTTTTGGATCATCAACGTGAACCAACTTAGGAGCACTTGGTTTCTTGAATACTTGTTCACCTAGCATCGGTTGGAATTTAGCTCCAAGTAGCCGTTTTATATCAGTTATAGATTTAAGCTTACTATTCTTTATATCAGTATAGCCATTTTTCTCTAGTATTTCAACTATCTTTTCTTTGTCTAACCATGTGTTTTTCTTCTGTCCTGCTACTAACTTAAAATTGTTCCACTTCTTTCCTTCTAGTGCAGAATCATACATATAGGACTCAATGGACTTTATCCAATCTTTGATCATGTGCAAAGAGGCATATAACTCTTCTAACCTATCATCATTTAATAGATCAGGTGTTTTGAAATCAGACTTAGCTGCTACAACAGCGAACTTAGCCATTTCGGAACATTTGTGCTTAACAGCACACCATCTACACCATTCACCTGTTACCTTATTGCCAAGACCTTTAAAAGCCATCTGTGCTTTAGGCTTAACGTGATCTCCCCAATTTAGTAGTTCTGCTTTAGTCATAGTTTCCGTAGTAATAGAATCTAATCTAGGCTGTACAACTGTCATTTTTATTATCTGTATAGAGTGGGATAACTCAACTAGCTTTAGAGCTCCTAAACCATAAAGCCTTAGTTGACTATTGTTATGAGCATCCACTTTAACTCCTTTTCCATATTTCAAGTCTACCATCTCTAATACATCATCTTCGACTAGTACTATATCACCTGTACCAAATCCTTCAGGTACGTAGTCAGAAAAATCTAGTCTTTCTTCTACGTATATTTCTGAATTTTCAGTATAATTCATTAATATGTAGTCTATGTACATATTAACGTATTTCAACATTTCAGGCTTGTAGAACTTGTTATCTTTTATGCGATTAAACTCTGTTTCAAAGTCATCATCAGATAATCTATCTAATGTATTAGCTATTATGATTTCGGATAATTCATGTGCCAAAGTGCCTTCTTGAGCATACATAGAGCTTTTACTCTTTTTCTGAGCATCTTCAAGTCTAGCACTGGGAGTACAATTCATCCATCTCTTAGAACCTGAGGCTGATAACAGGGCATGCTTTCTTTCACTATGGTTCATAATGATTTTAGATAATCGACGAAAGTTTCATATTTACTTTCCTCTAGGTTAGTAACACTGCTGGCACCTAATTCACTGAGCTTAGCCTTTATGGCGGCTCTGTTATCTTTAACTTTGGTGCTTAGTTCAGATCGAACATCATTTATAGAATAACTCGACTTAGCTGTTTTAGGTTCATAAGCTACTTGTCTTGTGAACCGTTTCAAGAAATCTATAGACTCTTTGATGCTTTTAGGGTCATCAACATTTATAGATAGTGTTATTTGCATTTTTCTATTATTTTTTCAATGGATGCTATATACTCCGATAAGGTTATAGAACCACCATGGAGTATAGCATCATGTATTAACGAATTAGACTTACGTACGGTTGTAACCCAAGTCTGTGTATTTAATCTAGCCTCAAAATTGTCTCTTTTAAAAATATGAACATTTTCAACGGTCTCATGTTTCCAGACACCGGAATACAATTCATTGATAGATATATTAGCTAGTTCTGCTAATATTTTAGCTTGATCGACATCCAATTTAGATATACCATTAATCACTCTGTTAAGAGCATGGTATGGATGCCTATTACTAGGAAACAAATGATTTGCTACCTCAGTATTACTTAATCCGGTTTTAGTGATGACCTTTGATAGGTTCATAATTTCAAGTGTTTATTGTATAAATGTAAATCAGCAGCAAAGTGATAATACCAACCTACGTTTAGGTTGAGTCTCTTAGCTACTAAAACCTGTAGTTTAGAAAAGCAATATTGATCATTGCAAAAACCGAACCAAAGGTCGTTAGACCTCATTATGACTTGCATGCACAACTCGTTTTCTATTATTCTAAACCCTACATTTAACGTGCAAGGTGTATCTTTCTCGTACGTTTCAATCTCCTTAGCATCATATATTGTAATCCAAGCACGTCTTGTATCTTTATCTTCTTTCAGTAGTTTAATCACCTTTTCGAGTTGATTGTTTCTCTTCCACTGCCATCCGTAGTTACTGTTAACTATGTCATCGCCAGTATGCATTTTATCCCATATAGGTGCATACTTTTTAATGTTCTTAACAGATCTGTCACCAGACAAATACCACTTCCATTCGCGTTCAGCATATCTGTCAGACCACTTACGCCAAAAGGTTCTTATCTGGTTATCTATAGGATTTTCAATGATGAATCCAACATTGAAAAGAGCCTTTGTGCCATTGTCTAACTTTAAACCATTCTTCTTTATTTGATAATAGAAGTGTTTAAAAGCAATATCTGCACTAGTGAATTTATTCATTATTTATCTCCTGTTGATCCAAAACCTCCATCGCCACGCTCAGTTTGAACACCGCCATAAAGTGCTTGGTGTGAATTGACTAATTCTATTTCATCATAGCACACATACCTAACAATACCTTGAGCCAATTTGGCACCTGGATCTATTACCTGCGTTTCTGTTCCTACATTTATAAGATGTAGATGAACTTCTCCTTGATAGTCATTATCAACAACCTTAGCACCTATAATAAGAAGTTTTTTGGCTACACTAGATTTGTTTTGAAAGACTAGATCGGTACCTTTAGGTAGCTTAATCTTAAGACCTGAAGGTATCAAAGCATCTTCGCCTGGTTCTATGTACCAAGGAAATAAAGCCTCAGGCACAAAGAAATCAATACCAGAACTCAATTCAGTTCCACGTTCGGGAGTCTTGACATCCCGGATTTTCCACATTTTAATCATTATTTTTGCTTTAGGATCCAGATTGTGTTCCGGCTATGCTCCGGAAAGAATGGAGCCATGATGTTTGAAATAAGGTTTGCGTCGTAATATGCTCTTAGGCTATTGAACATCATTTTTTGCCAATCGTTCATGTGTGGCCTGTAATCTCGCATACTAGCGAAAGTGCCAAATTTGTTTACGATTCTGAAGTGTCTTTCTAAAATGTCTTGTAACTCGAAGTGTCCAAACTCTTGAACGTCTACACCTCTTCCATCGCCAGAATCATAGGTATGGTTACCAGCAGCTCCTACTATTGGATCGTAGTTAGGAGTGGATAGATAGTAGGTAGCATTTTTATGCCCACAGGCTTTAAAGTTCTCTAAGAACACATCAGCATTTTGCTTTCCAACATGTTCTATAACCTCAAATGAACATACTTTATCTGCCTCAATAGCAGAGTAATTATAATCATTTTTGCATAAATCAGCACAATCAAATTCAGCCCAATCAACTTTGGCAAATTTATCATTTGCTACTCGGATTGTTCTTTCTCTGATGTCGATGCCTATGTACCGACTTTGCTTAAAGCGATTGCGGTATAGGACTTCTAATAGGTTTCCTCCTCCACAACCGAAATCACACATCACTTCGCCTATTCTAGCCTCTTTTAAGATGTGAGTCCATCTTAGGTAGTGTGCGAACTGGTCACGGTGGAATACGTGCCTTTCAAATGTTGTTACTGGATTGAGGTCCGTAACATTGTACTTAGACTTGTCAATTTTCATAGCTTAGCAATTTAATATTGATTTTATTCATTTCATCTAACATGCCTTTTTTCAAGAACTCGTTTCGTGCTCTAACGAGACAAGCATATTCAAATACGGTTAAATGATCTTTGGAAATAAGATTTTTGATTTTTTCACTCATTTTTTAAAGTGTTTATAGACTTCCCAGAAACACCAAAGTGCCTGGAAAACTAATAGGATTTTTATTGTTGTTAACTCTTCGGGACTAAAACATTCCATAATTTAGATTTAATCAGACCAACCGAAAATCAATTGGTCTATAGGTGTTAATTGAGCATTGTATTTATTCTACCTATCTGTGGCATCTACGCTTACGCTATAAGCCTTTGATGTATCTGCTTTTATTTCGTCCTCTATTTTCCAAAAAATACTGTTTAGCTTTCATGTGCTTTTTTCGTTTGAACAGCAGCAACGTATCTAGCTACAAGCTTACTTATATTCCAGATAATCCACCAGACATTTAGCTTGCCGTTTGGTTTAAGAATATCCTCGATTAAAGGCTCGAGGATTGTTTCAATAATGCTGATTTCAACATCATCCTTAGCTTCGAACTCGCTTGTAGCTCTGTGGAGCTCGCGCTCATACTGTTTAATTTTCATAATACTAATTTACAAAGTTTTTTAGATTGACGCATTTTGGCATGCTTGTATCTGCTTAAATCGCTTGTCGTAAGAGCGAATGCCGCAGCTTCTGCAATGGCGTCTCCCACTTCCCACATTTCTATGTGGAAAGATACAATCTTAGATATGACTTCGCAGAACATGATAGAACTTATGTCAGCTGCGTTATAACCGAGGTTCCTAGCCGTTTGAGCTATATATGTTATTTCAAATTCTTGCAATTCACCTTCTCCGAATTGTCGGAGTTCTTCCATCATTTTATATGTGTTACTAGGCATTAAATAACTATATGAGTTTAAACATTTATACAGCAATTTAACTCGCTCTTGATTTGATATATTCTCGTCTTGGTTTTCTACGTACCAAAGTAACCAATCTATACGCTCACACTTGGAAATAGGATTGGTGGCGAAGAAATCTCTAGCTTCTTCATAATCTGTTAGGTGGACATTCATAATAAGGATGTTTAACATGAGCCCCAGAATCGCGTTCTAAGGAATCATTTTTTTAATATTGAGGAATATATAGTATCTAAATTTAGATCTACTAGGTGTAATGTTAGGTATTAAAAATTTAATATTTGGGTTTAAAAAGAGCTCCAATTTGGAGCTCTTGACAATTTCGATTACAACCCTTAGTCTTAAAAACGAGGGAGGAGAGGCCCGCAAAACCTCAACTCCCGTTCGTCCACCCTAACAAAATATCTTAAGTGTGGAGAGGCCCTATAAGCCTCTCCTATTTTTAGGCTCTTAAGCCTATGTGGGATTTAAACTATCGAACACATAGTTTCTTTATCACCCCTGTACCTTTACATCTGGTACAGGGTATGATCTCACCAGTCTTGGTATTTCCTTTTAAATGAGTTGCTCCTTTGCACTCTGGACAGTAAGCTAAATAGACTTTATTCTTTTGGTTCATAGCACATTGTTTCAACGAAGAATGATACAGCCGTTATGACTAATAGTAGATAAGATAAGAACTCTATCATGAGGTAGGTTTTTAAAGTGAGTGAGGATAGACTAAAGAACCTATCCCCATTCACGTAATCAATCATATAAAATATTAACTCTAATCCAAAGACTCTTGAGCCGGCACATCTTCCACAATCTCAAAGATCTCTACATCCGGATTGTTGATCGTTGTGTGCATTTGCTTCTTGGTAGCAACACCATCAACATCAACCTCAGCAATTATTCGATAGAAGGCTTGATTAACACGCTTATCAACCGTGATACCTTTGATCTGGCCGGTAGTCAAATCCTTGTTTCGTGGAGTATAAGTGATGTATAAACCAACATTTTCTTTTGCAGCTTTATACTCAGGAGATTCCATCACCGGAGGTCCTAACTCCTTAGGAGCTTTAGGAGCTTTAACTTCTGCAGGTGCGTTAACATCTACGTTGCGACTGTCTAAAATTTCCAAGATCGTTGTTTTGTCCTCTGCGGACGTTTCTCCATTGTGAAATAGAGCTAATAAAGACTTCGTGCTTTTCTTTTTCATGTTAAATAAACTTTAAATGCGATAAATTATTTTATTTTAATTATAATATAAAAGTACAATAAAAATATGAAATATAAAAATTTTTTGGTACTTTTTTTAAAATTTCATAGATAAAGCTTCTTAAATGTTGGAAAAACTGATCTAATTGCCTTTGCTTTGTCTCCAGATCTTATCATGTCTCTAAAGGATTTTTCCTAAGTAAGGAACATTTTAATGTACCAATAGCCATTTTGCCTAGGTTTTATCTTTTGATGGTATAAGCATTCTTTGTGCTTTGTTCATATCAAATCAATTAAAGGTGTTGGTAATATTCCCATACAGCTTAAATACATTCTCATGCATAAGCCTGGGTAACCTGTTAATTCGCATATTGTTTTTAGTGCTGCTTCGCTATATGCAGGTGGGGTCCATTCCATGAGTTCACATGTTTCAGAGGGCAACAATAGTTTGTTGCCATTATACAACAATCCGTAGTAAGATAACATTATTTGTGTTATCATGTCTTCAGAACCTGTTTTGTATGTGGCTATTTGATATGGCTTGTTGGCTGCGATCTTTTCCCACTGTGACGATAAGTCCCACGTGTTTAGCATGTGTAGCGGTAGGTCTACACCTTGTGAGGTTACTAACCGTCGCTTGCATGCTATTAAACATTTGACCGCAAAACATGTTTCATACGAGACATTTAGCTTTATTGGATTTATGTCTGGTGCCTTTATGTAATGCTCTTTCACCATGAGGTGTTGAGCTAATATGTGAGGTTTTTGCTCGCGGTCTCTGAAGTAATACTTCATGGTCGTGAATGGGTCCAACTGCCTATAAGCACATTCGCTTATAGGAGTTGAACCATGAGGGAAGTCGACCTGAGTTATGGTCTTGACGATCAACTCACCCTTTTTTGCTTTTATGCAAAGATTCTTGATTGCTAACATATTTTAATTTTTTAGAGTTCTCCAAGCTTATCATGTAGCCACTTTACAAAGTTGATTATAGCTACAGCTATTAACATTTGTTCAAAATCGCTTGGCTCATCAATAAGGTTTTAACTTCTTGTGATATTTGGCTATTAGCGGATGTTGTTCTAATCTTTCAGGTGTTAATCTACCAGGATTGTCGTCCACTAAGACCTCGTTTAGACACATGTCGATCATAATCATCATAATCACTTGATCTGTATGTTTGGTATCGAACAGACATTCGATATGATACAAGTGGAAACGTTTCATATCCGGTATTTTGGCTATGAACTCATTTACAGCATCATCTAGGAAGTGTAGCCTGAAGACATCTTCCACAGTCGCCTGTACGTATTTGACTGTTACTGGGTGTTGTTCGCCTTCAAACAAGATGTAGTTCACCTGTTCGAGTTGGAGTTTGGATTGATGTGCCCGTAGGCACATCTTTACTAGGTTATTTGTATGTAACATAAGTTAAGTATTTAATAAATAAATATGTTCCAGATCCTTTTGACTGTTTAGGTCATAAAAGAAGTTTAAGACTTGAAACGTTATTGGCTTTATAATAATGTGTTTCTCCCACATGCTCTTTTTCACGAGAATCAATTCATTCTCGCATAAGACCTTTATTATTCCGAGTTTGTTTGTCTGTTTCTGTCTGACAAGGACATAGATTGGGTAGATCATGATATTATATTATATTAGTTCAAATAACTCGTTTAGCGTTAGAACATTATTTGTTCTTCCGCATACGATCTTATTAAAATAAACATGCTCAGCGACATGTTGGATGAATAAACCAGGTAGCTTTGATATCTGGAATAATGTTCTGGTCCTTATTTCAGATGATGACATAAAGTCCAGATCGCCTTTTAACATGCAGTTCATTTCCATGAAGATGTTTGTGTACGAGGTTGATGAGACATATTGATCTCTGCCTAAACAGATTTTGTTCCAGATGGTTGACATCTCCTGAGTCGGGTGTAAATCCTTGACACAAACTGGACCTCTGCTTGAATACAGGCGACCGTTTAAGGCATAATTGATTCTAAGCATTAAAGATGTTTCCCACGAGACGCATGCTAGAAGCGGCATTAGTTTCTCAACGTGTGTGTTTGTATACGGTTCTGTTGATTCATCGATAAATGCCTGGACATCATTATTATGGAAGAAACATTTGAACACGTCTGTTACAGACGCTTGTCTATAGACATGTTTTGTCTGGTGTGTTTGACCTGCCATTGTTGTTCTTTCCTCAACTGTTATGGACAGATTTTGATCGTATGCCTGTTGGCATAATTTGATTAAATCTTTCATGATTAAAATTTTATATGTTATTCTACCAGCGAAACCCTGTCAGCTAACAAGCTGACAGGGTGTTGACTGGAGGAATTAAACGTTTGTTCCGTATCCTGGTTCCGTGTCCAATCTGTGATTATGTATATCACTTAAGTAGTCTTCTATCTCCTCAATGTTCTTGTCATTGAACATGTGCTTGATCTCCATCAGTGTCGTTTCCAACTCTAACAATGATTCTGGGTACCAACTTTTTTGTCTCAGTACATGTTTAAATTCGTGTGGTCCTACCAACGCTTGTGAGTGTCCAAATGTTTCGTTGAAGACATGTGCTTGTTCACACTCGTCTTGTTGGATTAACAGTGAACAGATTAAATGTTTAAGAGTCATAATCGAAATTTTTATGTTAGTAAATAAATAAATAAGTTCTTCTATCTGTAATACCCTTCGAGTCAGGAGACTGTCAGGTTAAAATACCACCAGTGTTCATAACACTGGTGGGTTTCGGAGATGTCTGTTACCAGACTTCTTTCGTTATTGCGGTGTGGAATAACTTCCCAGTTTCGTCATACATTCTGTAGAAACCCTTGTTTACTCGTTTATCCACAAATATGGATTTGACTTTCGCGATATGACTTGAATCACCAAATCCATGTCTGGAGTTGGGAAAGAAATTAACCCATGTCCCAATCCGTTCCACTGCTTGTTTGTAGACTTCAGTGGTTTTGATTGATTCACCATTTATGGTTGTTGAACCAGGTCTGGTTCGGACTACAGGTTTCGGTGCTAGTTCTTTGACTGGTTCTGGTGTAGTTTTAACTTCTGATGTGGTTTCAACTTCTGGTAACATTTGAGGTACTATACCAGGTTTGTGAGTTGGTAAAGTGGAAACTTCCTTTGATTTTGACATTTTAAAATATTTTATATGATTAATAAATAGCCATTAAAAAAAACCTACCCTCTGGGGGGAAATGAAAGTAGATTCAATCTGGATGTTAATCCAGATTATGTTTTTATTTTTATTTTTAAATTATAATTTATTTGATGAAGTAAATATATATATAATATTTTAATAAAAAAAATTTTTTTAATATTATTTTTAAATTATTTTTAATATTATTTTATGATGTAAATATATATATAATATTTTAATAAAAAAAATTTTTTTAATATTATTTTTAAATTATTTTTAAATTATAATATTAAATATATATGATTAAAAATAATTTTTTTATTTATTTTATGATGTAAATATAATAATAATATTTTAATAAAAAAAATTTTTTTAATATTATTTTTAAATTATTTTTGGATATTTTTTATAACGCATTGAGAATCAATTCATTATAATAATATTAAAAATAATTAAAAATTTATTATTATTTTGGTCAAAATATTATAACGCATTGATTCTCAATATATTATATAATAAATAATAAATATTAAAATAAATATTAAATAATAATAATAATAAATATTATAAGGATTATAATAAATTTTTATTTTTTTTTTTCGGTTTTATTTTTTGGGGTTTTATTATTTATTTTTAATATTTTATTATAACCCATTGATTCTCAATAGGTTATAATATATAATGGCTTATGGCCTATTATTTATTATTATTTATTATTGGTCTAAGTGATTGATTATCAATCCGTTATAATATATAATGGCTTATTGCCTTTATTTATTTAATAAAAATTTTATAGGTTTGTACATACTGAAGGTTCAGAAGGTTCAGAAGGTTCAGAAGGTTCAGAAGGTTCAGAAGGTTCAATAAAAATTGAAGGTTCAATAAAAATTGAAGGTTCAATAAAAATTGAAAGTTCATTTGAATTGATTATAAATAAATCGAGGATCGCGATCTGGTACACATAATATTAAACCTAATGGATCCGAATGTGATTCGTATATAATATAATATAAATAATCACGATTCCTTAGAACGCGCGAGAATGGATCGTGGTTCAGTCCTAATTGAAGGTTCAATAAGGATTGAAGGTTCAATAAGGATTGAAGGTTCAATAAAAATTGAAGGTTCAATAAAAATTGAAGGTTCAATAAAAATTGAAGGTTCAATAAAGCCTGAAACCTCACAGGCTCAATCAGGACTGAACGTTCAATCAGGACTGAACGTTCAATTAGGACTGAACCTTCAATTAGGACTGAACGTTCAATAAGGATTGAAGGTTCAATGGATTCTGAACGTTCAATTTGAATTGAAAGTAACCAAATAGGTTATACCGTAATCAGATTGGTTACGTTCAGTGGATTCAATCCGTACTGAACCTTCAATTAGGACTGAACGTTCAATAAGGATTGAAGGTTCAATGGATTCAATTCGTACTGAACGTTCAATCCTTATTGAACGTTCAATAAATACTGAAAGGAGGGGCCCCCATGCGACCACAGAGCCTCTCCTAGGTAACTCTGCTATCTGGAGAATAGCTGATGTAGACATATTGTTATCTAATAACTGCCCCACAGCACAGCCTAGGGGATTAATAAACTTTATCATGGCATATAACTTAGAAAGACTAAAAAGATTAGCCTTAGAGGCTATAAAGGAAGAAGAGATAGTTTTCATATCTGAACTCCCTTTGTACTTACCGTGTGTTAGGACTACGTTCTATCATCACAAACTACACGAAGACAAAGACATCATAGAGGCTATACAGTATAATAAGATCTCGATTAAAGCGCAGCTTAGAAAGAATTGGGCCAAGTCTAAGAATGCTATACTTAATCTAGCTCTTTACCGGTTATTAGCCAATGACGATGAGCGTAAAAGGCTTATACATAATAAAGAAGACGTCGGCGAGCTAGGTAATAAACCTAATATTCCAGCTATATCCTGGACCACTAACAATATTAACATACAACCCACCGACACAAACCAACAACCCTCAAACCCTATTGTCATCGACATCACGCCTAAAACCGATCCAGAATCATGATTGAATTGAATCCGAAGTTTAAAGAGATATTAACAACAGACAAGAGGATAATAATCGTTACTGGCGGAAGAGGGTCGTCAAAGTCCTTTTCTATAGCTACTATTGCTAACCTGCTTACATACGAAGTGGGACATAGGATATTGTTCACCAGATATACCATGACGTCAGCTAAGATTTCAGTTATACCTGAGTTCGAGGAGAAAATAGCATTGTTGGGTGTTCAGGAGCATTTTGCTGTTAGGCAGAATCAAATAGTTAACAGGGTTACAGGGTGTGACATTATCTTTAGAGGGTTAAGAGCTGGGTCCAGTACGCAGACAGCCAATTTGAAGTCTATACAGGGGATAACCACCTGGATATTAGATGAGGCTGAGGAGCTTGTAGATCAGGACGTGTATGATAAGCTGAATCTGTCTATTAGATCTAAGGCTGCTAAGAATAGAATAATACTGGTATTGAATCCTACTACTATAGACCATTGGATTTGGAAGGAGTATTTTGAGATGTCTCATAGGTATGATCAGATAGAAGGTTTTGACATACCGATGTCAACTCATCCGGATGTACTCCATATACACGTAACCTATAAGGATAATGAACAAAATCTTAGTGAGTCGTTCTTAGCGGATTTAGAAAAGACCAAGATCAATAAACCTAATAAGTATAAACATAAGATCATAGGTGGATGGCTTGAAAGATCAGAGGGAGTAGTGTTCGAAAATTGGCAAGATGGCTTCTTTCCGTCAGCATTGCCTTATGTATATGTACAGGATTTAGGCTATTTTCCAGATCCGTTGACATTAGTGAAAATAGCGGTAGATAAGAAGAAGAGTATCATATATATAGATGAATTGGTATACGATGTTAAGCTATCAAACGAGGATATAATAAGGAAATATAGAGCTTTAGTGAAGAGGAGGAGAGACCTTATATTAACTGATACTAACGAACCTAGGCTATCTGCGAATCTGAAGAAAGAAGGGTTTAACATGAAAAAGGTCTCTAAACGTAAAGTAACAGAAGGCATAAGAGAGATGCAAGATTACTTGATTGTTGTAACGAAAAGAAGCTACAATGTGAAAAGAGAGCTTAGACTATATGTATGGAACAATAAAAAAGCATCTATACCAGTAGACTCAAATAACCATGCAATGGACGCAATGCGGTATGGATATGAGTTCCTAACAACAAGAAGGTTCAAAATGAGGAAAAAAAATTAAGACCTCTATGTCATTATTCAAATTTAATTTATACATTTGTAAGAAAAACAACAATGAATTTATTTGCTCTTTTATGCTGTTCTACTCCGGGAACCGCACTTACACCTTTAACGTCTAGAACAACGCGTCAAAACTTTGGCGAAGTGCAAAGAGTTGTTTTTCAAAGACGTTTGAACGGAACCGTAGTTAATTCGTGGACTATAGGAACTGACGATCCTAAATTAAAGGCCACCTGGACAACTACCAATGCGGCAGCAGATGCCACAAAAACTGTTTTCTCACCTTATACTGAAGGATTGGCATTCACACCAGGTGCAGCTATCTCTTTTGGAGGCAATGGCGAAACTTTGGGTGGAACTCAAAGAAACGTCGGTAAAGAGCCTACAAACGTAGAGGGTATGTTCTACGGTTTATGGCAATCTACCATTCAAGAAATTGAGGATCTGAATTGCGATGATATTAGCGTATTTTTGGTTAACGAATGTGGCCAAATTGCTGGAATCTCCGATGATCCGGTCACACCAACGACTTTCAGAGGTTTCCCAATCGCGATTGGAACTTTATTCTTTGGGGATAAGAAAATTGGTGGTAAAACTGAAGATGACTCCAATGCAGTCAAATGGCAGTTTATCGCTGGTTGGTCTAAATACTTTACGGTGTTAACTCCAACTGATTTTAGCCCTGTAGATGATGCGTCGTTAAATACTATATTCTAATATGAGCGATCAAAAAACAATGACTCTTTACCATGATGGTATGTACCCTGATGGTAAAGAGTTTGAAGTTGAACATGCTAAAAGGATATTAGCCATTAAGGACAATGGCGGTATATATAAAAAGGAAAATGTCGATCAAGCAAAAAGAAGTACAAAAATCATTAGACGAGTTACCGGTAAAAGACCAACTAAGTCAAGCGATACAGCTTGAGGATAGAGTAAGGTTTCATACTGAGTCCTATGCAGGTAACAACGGCGTAGATAACTTCTATTTACATGATTACTTCAATTGGATAGGGACTTTAATACCTGAGGATAAACTCAGACTTTATAAGTCCATGTTCAGATTTCCTTCTGAGTCTTGTACCTTATCTGATAAGGTGTTTGACATATACGAAAAGATATTCGACGGGCAAGATGCAAGCTTCAACTATGATTTCAATAGCAAAGAGACTAAGCAGAATGCTTTATCTTTTTTAGAAGAAATCGAGTTTAGATACAATTGGAGAAAAGACTCCATGAGGAAGTTTAGAACAGGTCACAATTCCTTGGTAGTTATAGATTTGCCTCAAGAGCAAAAAAATGATCAGCCAAACCCCTATTATTTCTTCTTAGATATAAGAAGCGTGATTCATGTTCAAACTTCCAAAAATTGTATCGACTGGTTAGTTTTTAGGATTAACGATGAGACTATAGCTGTATTAGATGATACATCTTACCGGTTGTTTCAAGTCGATGATGCTCAAATAACTAAACTGCTTTTTGAGAAAGAACATGGATTAGGTTATACTCCATGTTGCTGGTTAGTTGATGATTTAATCGACGAACGAACACCTATAATTAGACGCAGCCCTATAACTGCTTATCTAACCCAATACGATAAATACTTACTTTTTACGGTTTCTAAACAGGTTTTTGACCTTTACGGTCCTTATCCTATTATATGGGTATTCAGCGAAGATTGCGAATACATGCAGGAATCGACTAGAGGAGATGAGTATACTAGAATAGAATGTAGAGGTGGGTATCTAGTAAATGAGAGTGGAGTTTCCTTGCTAGATGGCTCTAAACTTAAAGAATGCCCAGAATGTGCTAGAAGACGGATTACAGGAGCTGGAGGTATATTGGAAGTTGAGCCCCCATCAGGTATGAATGAGAAAACAAATCTCAGAGAGCCTGTAGGTATTGTGGAAATTGGCACTGGGCAACTCAATTACAATGTAGAAGAGGTTGAGAGACGAAAAACAGAGATACTTAAAGGACTTACAGGTAACGACATAGATTTTATAACCGAAGCAGTCAATAAGACTCAAATGGTTGGATCTTTTGAAAGTAGAAAGAGTATACTACTTAAAATTAAGATCGGTTTTGAAAAAGTGGAGAACTTCGTTACTAAAACTATGCTTAGATTACGATTCAATGAAAAATTGAATGTATCTATATCATACGGAAGTGAGTTTTATTTATATGATGCTGATACAATACTAAAGAACTACACAGATAGACGAGCTAGTAAATTGGATGTAGCTACTTTGGATTATTTACATGATCAGTATACGAGTACAAGATTTAAGAACAATAACTATGCTCTAAAGCGTAGTTTGATAGTTAATAACTTAGATCCTTTACGCCATGTAACCTTAGAAGAAGCTATAAAGCTTCAAGGATTAGATGTAATAAGCTTAGAGGATTTACAAGTAAAAGCTAATTTATCTTCTTTGATAGCCAGGTTTGAAAGAGAGCAGATAAGCATAGTGGAATACGGAGAAGATTTAACTTTTGAAGCTAAAATTAAAGATATTAAGAAAACTATAAAAACTTATTTACATGAAAAAAGTAATCAAGACCCCAGTAGTGACTCCGAAGCAGGAGCCAACAGCACCCAAGTCTAGGTTTACACCTAATGCAACACAGCAGAAAGATTTAGATAATTTACCTGATGACTTCGTAGCTGTGGTTATTGAGAAGAGAGAAAGAGATCCTGATACAGGTGAATTGGTATCTAAACCTATATTATATATGACCGACAAAAGAAGTTGGTCTACATTCTATTCTAATAGAGCTAGTCAAGGTTATAAGGTTAATGAGGTATTAGCAGGAGTAGAGGGAGTAAAGCGGGATCCTGACAAAGGATGGAACTAACTGATTAATTAACTAAACATAAAATAGAGCCTTTTTATGAACACGATTTTAGACTTATTAAACGCACAAGAAGATCTTAAAACATTACCTGAAGATCAGAAAAAGCAGATTGAAAGCATATTCACTGCTCAACTTGGAGCTCAGCACAAAAAGATCCATTCAACCTACGACGGTTTAGTAAAAGAAGTTTTAGGTGAAGATAAACCAGGAGGTACATTATCTTCTGACTTTATCAAAAACAAGTTAACAGGATTACTTAGCGAAAGAGACACTCTTAAAGAAGAGTTAAAAGGTAAGATTCCTGAAGGAGCTGCAAAGCAGAAATTAGCTGATGCTGAAAAGCTTGTTACTGATCTTAGAACAGAACTAAGCGAAGCAGAAGCTAAATTTAATGCTAATCTACACAGCATTAAAGTTAACAACCACCTAGCAACAGCTTTAAACAAGTTGAAATTTGTAGATGAGGAAACCATTCCTAAAGTAGTAAGAGACAGCTACGTTAAGAGTGCTTTAGCTGAAATACAAAATGAATTTAAGTTAGAGCTAGGAGAGGATGGTGGAGCTGTGTATAGAAACAAAACCACAGGTGATATACATGCCAATAAGAGCAATGCTTTGAGGCCTTATACAACTGAGGAGCTTTTAGCTGAGAAGTTAAAGCATGTAACAAAGCAAAATGTGGTGAGAGAAGGTTTAGGACTTAATACCAAGGTCATTAAAGCTCCAGGGATAGAATCTGATATAAAGATAACAGCTTCCTCTAAAATAGAGGCTGATGAGCAGATCAGAAAAGCCTTAAGTGCTAAAGGTATTGAAACAAGCAGTAATAAATACCAAGATATGTTCTCTAAAGCGAGAGCAGCTAACAATGTTAGTGAATTACCAACGAGATAATAAGCGTCTAGAGCCACGGCGTTGAAGTATATTTTTTTTAATTTATCAATGAATTTATATGTCTTTAGTAACAACGTTATCACAGGAGTTCAGACGAATGACTCCTAGGTTCGATAATTTCGAGCTACGTCTTACTACCGCTGGGCTATACGATGCTTTTTTACGTCAAACTAAAGGATCATCTAGTTTCATCACGCCTGCTTTAAAGCAGACTGCTGCGATGTCCCCCGGTAGAGATTTAAAGATCCCAGTGATCAATTACAAGGATGTTACCGTCCGGTCCACTCGTCCTCTGACGATCGTGGCTGATGAAAACACATCCGCTCTTTACACAGTTGTTTGGAACACGTATGCTTACGGTTTCAAAATGTACCGAGCACAGCACAAGAACAACGACGTGTCTTACCAGTTAGATTGGAACAAGAAGTATTTGGCAATGATTAAGAAAATGCGGTCAACGATTGAAGCTGCAGCTTATACAGCTATCGATGCAGCTAAAACGCAAGTTTTACCTACTGTTGTTGGTGGTCATACATTCGCAACGAGTTTATTGAGTGAAACCGGAATTGCAACTCTTAATGATAGTTATATCCTTAACGATTTGGATCCTTCCATGAATACTAACGATTTTGACTTCTTCGGAGGTGATATTGTTGGTAACCAAGGTTTGAATGCGATTCTATCTCGTATGGCTGGATTTAGCAAGTTCAATAGTGAGAACAAAACTCTTCCTTACCAGGATAAGTTTATGCACTTCTCTAATTCTATTCCTGATGCTGGTGCAGCGAAAGCTACTGGATTTGGTATTGCAGATGGTCACTTAGGACTATTAACTAGAGTTGAGCCAGATTCTGAAATGAGAACTAAGCTGAAAACAGGTCATGAATGGGATAAAGTGAATGTTCCTTTACTAGGAATCGAAATGGGTTCTTATACTTACGAAGAAGCAGTTGATGCATCTGGTTTAGGTGCTCATGCAACCCACTTAACAAGAACAGGAGCTGAGGTATTTGACTTCGCAGTCGATATGGCTTTTGTAATTGCCTACAACTCTGATCGAACTACTATTCCAAGTGGTATCTTGAAATTTGATATTGCAACAGTATAAAATTTCATAGTTTTCCATAAGGCAGGAAGCTTTAGTGCTTAGTTTCCTGCCGCTTTTTAACTAACACATCTATGTTTAATATAACAACTATAAAAACTGAATTTGCGGACTTAGTAGGATGGCGTCAAAGCCTAAGTACTGATGACGTTCAGATAGATGCTGCACTGTTAACTAGCACATCAGGATTATACTATTCAGACATTCACCCACTGTTGACTTATGCTAATATAGCCTCTGTAGCTCCTGATTATGCCTCTATAGTTGGAGCTACAGAAACTATAAATGACTTCTTAACTCAAAAGACAGATCAAAGTATTATTAACCTACTACACAAGTGGTTAGGCCAGAAGATAGTTAAGAAGACAGCAAAAAACCTCTTATCCAGAAAGAAACTATTTGAATTGTCAGGCAATCTCACAAATTTAACTGCTTCATCAGATAAGCGAGTAGGCTATGAGATAGTGCCTAAGAGACGAACAGGGATTAAATTCACAATAACCCAATTAGGTTTATTGTTTACAGATGCTCAGCCTAGTTTAGATATAAAGCTATTTAGGTCTGGGACTAGTGCTCCTATATATACTGAGAATGTTAACTACGATACAGCTGGATCTGAAAAGTGGATTACTATAACTACTCCTTGGGAATTAGATTCAGGTTATTCTTACTACTTACAGTATGATCACAATGTTATAGCTGGTTCTTCAATCAATGGAGCTGAGGATCATACGCTTGGAGGTAATGGAACACATGCTTTTAACAGCAACCGATACTTTAGCATACATGGAATAACGACACTTAATTCAAATGCTGCTTTAGGTGACTTAGAGAATACTGTATATTCTCATGATGACAACTACGGAATAAATCTTAAGTTCGACGTTAGATGTGACTATACTAGTTTTATTGCTGATACTAAAGGATTATTTGCTAGAGCTGTACAACTGCAGGTTGGTATAGACATGTTAAATCTACTTCAATCTAACCCTGAAAGTAGAGTTAACAGAAATGAAGCTAATATCAACTGGCAGAAGATGCAATTAGCCTTATATGGCGAATCTGATAAGAAGCCTTATGGTTTAGTACACGATTTAGACTTAGCTATTAAAGCCATACAGTTTGATGTAACTGGAATAGATAGTGTGTGTTTACCTTGTGGTCGATCAGGTGTTAGATACAAGACAATATGAGTTTTCTAAATAAGATAAAAGGTTTAGGTTCATACATAATCAATAGGTCTAAGATCATTGAAGAAGTATTGAATGAGCTTAAAGACGATATAGCTGAAATGAATAGGCAACAAATGCTTAGAGGAGAGACGAGTAAAGGAGGTCCTATACTACCTGAATATGCAGACAGCTACTTAAAAACCAAAAGAAAATTAAGTCAACCGTCATACGTCACCTTATTTAAAACAGGTGATTTTCATAGTTCTATAAAAACTGAAGTGACTCGTAAGCGATTCGAGTTAATCGCCACAGATGAAAAAACAGAAAAACTATTAGCTAAATACGGTGAAGATGTTTTAGGTTTGAACGATCAAAACCTTAAGATAATAAAAGATAAAATAGCAGATAGACTAAATTCAAAATTCAAAGAAGCTATAAATGTATAATCCAGCGAAACCTATATTAGCAGATGCCGTTTATTTCGATAAAGCTTTTGCTGAGATCGGTGATAAGCTTTCAACTGATTTAACATGGTTAACTAATAACTATGGAAGAGCTGAATACATACCCGAATTGGATGATCTAGGGAAGGTCTATGGGAAAACCATATATTTCCCTGCAGTTTACGTCGGGGACCCTAAGAAGCCAACAGAATACCTCAGTATGATGCCAGATGAGCATCTTGATAACCACGTTTTCTTTTTACTAGAAGATGTACAAGAGATAAATCCTAGATTAGGAACTATAGGTAATATGAAATCTGAGTTCTCCATCATTTTTTGGTGGGACTACAGAAAGGTATATGTAGATCACCTTGTAAGATCTGTAGAGAATGTCAAGAAAGATATTTTAACTGTATTATTAAAAGCAGCTTTCAAAACATGCACATTGGATATTAAGTTTAGTTACGTTGATAACAAAAATGTCTATCTAAATTTTGAAGCTGATCAAGTTAATAGAAAGTACTTGATGCGCCCTTATGGCGGATTGAAATTATCTGGAACCATTAAATTAAACACGACATGTTAGAACAGTTATTACTTAGACTAGGATTTGTTAAACTCGATGTTCTTTTAAAGGAACGCCTAAAATCCTTTGAACTAGAAAAGAAACTAAAGAGAATTGAGGAAAAAAAATCCTTTGAACTAGAAAAGAAACTAAAGAGAATTGAGGAAAAAAAAACATTAGGCAAGATCTCTTAACTAACCACAACCGGCCTGCTCTCAAGAATCCTAAATTCTATAGAATAAGAGAAGTAAAGGCTATAGTATTACATTGGACAGCGAACCTAAACAATGGCGCAAATGCAAAAGCAAACAGGGACTATTTCAATAGCACACAAAGGAAAGCCAGTGCGCACTTTATTGTAGATGAAAAAGAAGTAATACAATGTTTACCGCTTAATGAAGTGGCCTATCATTGTGGAGATAGAAACCACCGAATTTTAAAAAAGGACGTGAAAAAATATGGGTACACTAAATTTGGTTATTCCCTTTTGGATGAAAAAAGATTAACCCCAAATTTCTATACTATAGGGATTGAAATGTGTGTAAACGAGGATGGTGATTTCAAAGGAACTTTAAGGAGAACAGTAAAATTAATTCGATACCTTAAAAGCATTAATGGTAATGTTCCTTTAGTCCGACATTATGATATAACAGGCAAAAAATGCCCAAAACACAAAGTCTTAGGTACTTGGAAACTACTAGATAAAAGGCCTTGGAAAGAATTTAAAAAAGCATGTGAACTATGAAAGAAGTAAAGCACAAAGGTCATACGCTAGTCATGTACGATAGCATTGATGATCTACCAATAAGAAGATTTCAAGCACTCAATTTGAACCTAGCACTTGATGCTGGTATAGGTTCTGATCAAGAAGCTGTAACTAGACATTCAGCAATGATACGTAAGTTTATACAAGCTGGTCAAACTGAAGAAGCCTTAGTGCAGTTGAATAACTACGAGCAGTGTTTAACTTTTATAGTTCAAGGTATAAATCCTAAGCTATTTTCTTTCGTGTGCCTATTACACAAACTAGATGGAAAATTAATTACAGATTTAACTGAAGAGGGTATAAAGCAAACATTAGATAAGATGGATATAGCTAATCACAGCTTTATAACGAATCTTATGCTTGAAGCTAAAAAAAAACTTTATCAGGAGCTAGAAATATGTTTCCCAAAACTTTCCAAAGGGACAAACGAGACTAGATACTGGAACGCACTAAAAAACAATGTTATCTATAGGCTTAAGAAAGTAGCAGGACAAGAGGTAGATGACATGTTAGAAAAAATAGAACTAGGTTTATTGAATATAGTTAAACCTAAAATATATGCTGGGACTACGGGAATAGAGGTTAAAAACAAGAAGAGTTTTGAGAACCTAAGTACTAAAGTGGATAAGGAATTTAACGTAAATACGAACGATCTTAATGTTTTTCAGTTTTATAGCAGAGTAGAACAGTTAATGAATAAAAAATGAGTAATCCAGTAACTAATAGCCAGCTTTACAAAGATGACGGTAAACTCAAAGAGCTGTTAAAAACGCTCAAAGAGATACAAACTGTGTATGCAACTATGTCTGATGGCATAACCAATAAAGCTAAGGCATTAGAATTAGCTCTCAATGGCGTTAATCTTAAGACTGATGAAGGTAGAAGAGCTTTAAAAGAAGCTGCAGCTGAAACTAGTAGATTAGAAAAATTAACAGTTAAGTACAACAGAGCTTTAAGCAATAATGCTGTAGATGTGGCTAGAGTTAATGAAGAGATAAAGAAACTAAATAGACACAACAAATTACAAGCTACTATAGTTAATTCAACAGCTACTAGTTATAATAGATTAAAAGCTACATACGACAGTAATATACAAAGGCTTAAAGCTCTTAGCCAAGGTACTAGAGACAATACAGCTGAAGGCCAGAGATTAATCCACGTCACTCAAAGAATGAAGAATGAATTGAGACGACTGGATGATCAGTTTGGTCGTAATAGGCTTAGTATGATAGAACAGAATACATCTGCTTCTAGGCTTTGGGGATCACTTAAGAATTTAGTGTTAACTTATCTATCTATAACTACGGTGATGAGACTCGCTAATAGCGTGTTTAGAAACACTAAAAGTATAGATTCATTAAATTTTGCTTATAATCAAGTTATCGATACTAGTGCTGAGCTTGTAAGATCTCAGCAATTCATAAAGGACATTACAACTGATTTAGGTTTAGATTATATATCTACGTCTAAAGCCTATTTAAAGTATAGAGCTGCTATAAAATCCACTAACTTAACAATAGAAGAATCAGATAAGATATTTACTAGTTTCGCTAAGGCATCAGCTGTATTAGGTTTATCAACTTCAGAAAACAAAGGTGTGTTCTTAGCCTTAGAGCAGATGATTTCCAAAGGTAAGATTAGTTCAGAGGAATTAAGACTACAATTAGGTGAAAGAATGCCAGGTGCTTTGGATATATTTGCTAAGAGTATGGGAGTGAGTGTAATGACCTTATCAGACATGCTTAAGAAAGGAGAGGTTATAAGTGCAGAAACTTTACCTGCATTCGCTAGAGAACTTGAAAAAGCATATAATATAACAGACGTTAAAACAGTAGATACCTTAACAGCAGCACAAAACAGATTGAATAGAGAATGGGTATTGTTTGTAGAATTTCTAGAAGGTAGCGATGCAATAAAGAGAGTATTTGATTCACTTAGAGAAGGTTTAGTTTTTATCAGGAGTAATTTCAGCACTATTGTTAATCTTACTAAAGGAGTAGCTTTAGTTGCTTCAGCTTTTGTATCATGGCACGCAGCTTTATTAATCACTAATGTAGCACAGAGGTTATCTATAGGAGCGACTATAGCTGATATAGCAAGTAAAGGTTTATTAGCTGCAGCTACAGGAGCAGCTGCAAGAGCTCAAGCTGCATTCAACCTAGTTTTAAAAAATAATCCTTATGCCTTAGTGGCAACAGTATTAGCGACTATTATATCTGGTTTAGTCTTATTTGAAGAAAGAGTAGATAAAACAAAAGAAAGTTTAAAAAATATCTCTGTACAAGCTGAGCAGAGTATAGTGGCCGCTAAGCTAAAGACTGAAGCTCTAGTAGAAGTTCTTAAGGATGAGAATGCTGAAAGAGAAGATAAAGTAAAAGCTCTCAAAGAGCTAAAGAAGATAAATAAAGATTATTTTGGTGCTTTAGACACAGAAAAAAGCAAGATAACTGATATTGATGATGCTTTAAAAAGTTATAGTGCTTCTATCCTAGTGGCTGCTAAGGCTCAAGCTGCTATTAATCGTATAATTCAACTGGAGCAGGAACTTTTAGACACAGACAAACTATGGGAGGAATCAGAAACTTCTCTTCTAGACTATGCAACAGCTGCAATAAAAAGTGGAGGCAATATATTCTTATTAGAAAACAGGCTACAAATACAAAGAGCAAAGAATTTCCAAGAGAGGAAAAATCAGATAGAGGAAGAAATAGCTGCTTTAGGTATCTTAGCAGATCCAAAAAATATAATACCAATTAGTACTATAACTGATGACGATGACGATGACGATGACGACGATAAAGGAAAGACTGATAAGCAATTAGAAGCTGCTGAAAAGCAGATAACTAAAATGAAAGACCTAGCAGCTGAAGGTCAAGCTATCCTTGGAGGTAAAGCAGCAGAAGCCAGATTGGAGTACGACAAGACAATACGCAAGATAGATGACATGAAAGCTAAACTAGCTGAGTTCAACAGAGACTTCAAGATGGATGTCAAAGTGGACTTCTCTCCAACAGTGCAAGTGGCTGATATAACCTTAGCTCGTAAGTTAGATGAATTGTTATTTGCTGAAAATGATAAGATTAAAGATGGTTTCGATATACTCGAAGAGCAAATAAGAAAAGGTTTAAAGTTTTCAGTACAATCACCTTTAGAAGAAGAATTAGCTAAAAGCATACCTGAATCATTCCTAGCTAAGAATGAAGCTAGAGCAGATGAATTAAAAAAGGCTGTAACTTCTACATTTGAAGATGATGTAAAGGATGAAGGGCTATTTGCAGCTATTGGTTTTAAGCTAGGTTTAGATGAAGATGAAATCAAAGGATTACAGACTACTTTTAGCTTTGTGAAGAAACAATTAACCTCTTTAGCTAGTTTTAGAAAGAAAATAGCTGATCAAGAGGTAACCAACTCTGCTAATGAAGTGAGATCTAAGGAAACAGCTCTTAAAAATGAGATAGCTAATAGGAATGCAGGCTATGCTCATAGTGTAGAATCTGCTACAAGAGATTTAGATTTAGCTAAAGATACCCAGAAAAAAGCATTAAAAGAACAGGAAAAGGCTCAGAAGCAACAACTAGCTGCTCAAGCTGTGCAAGAAGCTGGAAACCTAGTAGGAGCTGCAGCTAAAATATGGTATCAGCTAGGATTTCCTTTTGCTATACCAGCAATAGCACTTATGTTTGGTACTTTTGCAGCAGTTAAATTAAAAGCTGCTCAACTATCTAAAAAGAAGTTTAGTACTGGTGGTTATGAAAAGCTTGGAGGTGGATCGCATGCAAGTGGAAAGGACACATACTTAGGTTTTGAAAGTGAGGGGAAACCAGCATTCGCTGAGAAAGATGAAGGTATAGCTATATTTAATAAAAAAGCTGTTAACAAATATGGTGATATTATACCTCAACTTGTAGAGTCTGCTAATAATCTACAGCTACATAATGTAATGGATAGACAGCAAGTTATAGCTAAAAGAATAAGTGTACAAGTCAATAATATATCTGATAATGCTAAAATGGAGTATTACTTAATGCAATTACTAGAGAATAGTAAGAATAGTTCTTACAACGAGAAAGACGGAACACCAGTAATAACTAGAAACAATGTAACTCAAAGAGTCCATGGCTAAGTATAATATTACAATATCATATGATTCAGAGTCTTATACTACTCAACGAGGGTATGATAGCTCTAATCTATTTAATTATGACAAAGAGTCTGAATATGTTTTCTATAGACGTAGTCTTAATGCTGATTTAGTATTTATAGCTGAGGGTTTTTGGTTCATAGACAATGCTCCTTTTGAGACTAAGTTCGATCTATCTGTACAAGAAGTAGGAATTTATTCAGGATCTAACATAGGTGATCCTTGGATAGGTTTTTTCTACAAGACTGATTGCAAGTTTACTAAAACCACTAAAACCAAAAAAGTAATAGTAAAAGCTCAAGTAGAAGACGTGTATAAGAATGTATTAAATAGCTTAGACAAGGAAATTAACATTCTTAAGCATAGACCACTGACAACTAAAGTGAGTTATTCCAAGCAACCTTTAATCCAGATATATTTACCTGGCTCTTCGCTTATACAAAACATACTAGGTGGAGTTGTGTGGGAGTCAGAAGTTACACCTACTGAGAGTGATGCTACATTAACTAATGATTATTTATTCACTAAGTCTTTCGACAAGATAATCATAACAGGTTCAGAAGCTTCACTAGCTGAAGACATTTCAGGTATATACAATGGAGTCACTAAAGTGAGAGAGGATGGAGTTTATACCATAATACAAGATACAGTTATACGTAGTATATGGTATGTGCGCAAAAATTCATCCGGTTTAAATGTTTTCACTGGTGGTGGGCTGGACACAGGATTGTTTGGTTTTCCACAACATTCTGACTACAATAGAACGTTCTTTAATGTAGCTGATATAACTGAACAAGTTAGAGCTTTTAGAGTTTCAGCTTATGCTAGAATACTAACAGATGTTTCAAGTGGTAATCAAGTTATACCTGCAGTAGACATATCAGAATTTGGTTATACTCATGTAGCTTCATTAGTTACAACTGATTTTACATTAAATGACACTAGCCAAACAACTAATAGCTCTTTTGGTCAGTTTGACAAAAATAGCATTCAGAATCCTGATTTATATTTTCCAGCTTATGATGATGTTACTTATGGTAGAGCTACTCCAATTCTAAAATCGACTTGGAGCGAGTTCGCTATATGGTTTAGTTTAAACAGTGACCTAGTAGCTAAACAACAATCTTTAGCTGTTGAATATACAGATAGAACTACATATAAGCTGAGTGATGTTCTATATACTCTTTTAGAGGAGTTAGAAACTGGAACTACGTTCTTAGGTAATTCAGCTCACTCACAGTTCCTATATGGTTTAGTCAATCCTATTTCTGGAATAGTAGAGCCTACACTGACCTTAACACCTAACAGTAATATATTAGCTGGAAACTATGACACTCCAACTTCTAAAGCTAATATTAAGTTAGGTGACGTATTAACTATGCTTAAGAATGTTTATAACCTCGATTGGATTATAAACGAGGACAACAAATTAATAATTGAACACTCATTATATTTCGAGAATGGAGGTAGTTATACAACAGCTACAGTAGGAACAGACCTTACAACACTAGTGCAACCAGCAAATGAATTGGTATGGAGTTATAGTACTGAAGAATGGGAATATGATAAAGCCGAAATGCCTGAACAAATAAGGTTCAAATGGCAACATAAAGTATCAGAGCCTTTTGATGGTTATCCAATAGATGTGATGAGTGCATTCGTGGAAAAAGGCAACATAAAGGAGAATAACATAGGTGTGTTTACTAGCGATTTAGACTACATGCAAGCTATATCAGGTGAAATATCAAATGATGGTTTTACTTTATTGGGCGTGGATATAACTACAAATAAAGTAGCTTTTTTCAATATAGTTAAAAATGCTGAAGAATATTGGCTTATGCAAAATGGTCAACTATCACTAGTATACTTAGTTGATAAGTTCCACAAGTATAATTTACCAGCCGCGAACATTAAGGTTAATGAGGCTGTTACTACAGCGACTACTGTCCAAAGAAATAAGATTCAGGAAGTTTCATTCCCATCGCTTGCTAACATAGATCCTATAAAGTTGATAAGAACATCGTTGGGTACCGGCAAAATAGATAAGATAGAAACTAACTTGAGTAGCAAACACATTAAAACAACTATACGACATGACACCGAGAGTTAACTATAACCCTGTAGCTATATATGATTCTCTGTCTTTACAGAATCATAGGCTTTCATACTCGTATGGAGATATAGCTCCTATTCCTGTATTGAAAGACAACATTTTGCCTTTTCAGTTTCCAGTGACTGTAGGCGGCAGTGTAACTGTTTTCAAGGTAGTTAAATTAGATGATGGTACTGAAACTGATATTCTATCTAACATTAATGCTAGCGGGCTACAAGTTATAGCTTTTGAAAACTACAGTTTAGTTGTTTACAATGCTACAGCAGCTCTTTCAGCTTCATTAGGAATAGGTAGATACTATTTCTATTTTACTGTAAGTGCTGTTACTTACTACTCTGAGGTATTTGCTTGGAGGGATTCAGTAGATGATTTAATTAAGATAGAAGCTTGGCATGGAGATAACATCAACTATGAAGGTGGATTGATTAGATACAGAGCTCCATACAAGTCAACTATATACATTCAATCTGATGTAGGTCAACCGACTTATCCTTACGAAGAAGAGGTACAGAAGCGAGATGGAAGAAACTTCCCTATTCAGCAGATAAGTTATAAGCTACATAAGTTTATAATGCTTACTCCTGAGTATTTAGTTGATTTTATGAGGCTTATAAGAATACATCATTTTGTTGAAATAACCTACAAAGGCCAAACTCACAAAGTAGATGAGTTTATAATGAATGATCCAAGCTGGCAAGGTAATGGAAACATAGCTAGTTTAACTATAGAATTTAAAACTGATTCTGTTATAGTTGAAAACTCTAGAGGTTTAGAAGATTTAACCTATGCTCAAGTTACTGTGCTTACTTCTTGTCCAACAGCTATAGAAGGTAGGTATACTGACCATGCGGCAGCAGGTACTGGAGGTGTAGTCGCAGATGAATACTTTGCTATAACTTCTCAGTCTGGAATAGTTATTCAACTTGATGCAACTCAGTCATTTTATAATGATACTGAAGCTAGTGCTCAGTTAACAGAAGATAGCTGCTATGCAGTTGTGGTTGGTAACCAATATGCTTTACCTAAGAATGCTGTTAGAAAACTAAACCCTACATTGACATATAATACTGATGTCGATGCTACAGCTGGAGGTATAGCTGTAGATGGTATCTATTATACTGGATTTTCCCATGAAAGAGCTGTTCCTTATGGCACAGCTGTAATACGTTTAACATGAAAAACTATATATTACTTTTATTTTTGGTTGCTTACTCTAATGTATATTGCCAAACTACTGATTCTTCAATTGATAAAGGCGTTGGTATCTATTACTTCACAGCTAAACCTGGTATCGTACCAGATGAGTCTTTTGGCTCTGAGATAGCAGTCAATATGCCAGCTAGAGTTTTATACTTATGGAATAGAACTGGAGCTAAGTGGGAACGATATGGCAAAATAAAATATGCTGATGGAGTTCCTAGTGGAGCACCTATAGACGATTCTTACATAGGTCAATACGACACCACTACCGGTAGGTTATATAGATGGACTGGAAACCAATGGATAACAGGATCTGAAACTTCAATCTCTGTGGTAAGTAGTCCTATACTTTTTGATTCATCAGGCGTAATAGGTATAGACTTCGATAGATTAACTCAGGTAGATGTAGGAACCATAACGAATACTATAATGGCCGATGAGACAGCTAGGATCGCTATAATAGATACTACTACGGCTCTGATTAATACATCAGATTTTACTGATCTACAAATAGTTAACTTAACAGACAGGATAGTAGAAACAGACGATGCTATATCCAACATAACTAATAATGCTATCGATATTAAGAATGAATTGATAGTCAATGCTACAGGTACAGATGCTTTTGTTAAGTATACAGGCAAAGCTCCAACATACTCTGGTAACCTAGGCATATATACTATGACGTTTGACATAGATAGTACTAATATTAAAAGTTGGAGGTTCGGAGGAGGTAGTAACGATAATATATGGGATGGTAGTGGAGACATGCAAATCAACGTAGTGTTATCTAATGCTAGTCCTACGTTGTCTGAACTCAATGCTATATTTGGAAACATACAATTTATAAATGCAGGTAACGGAGAAGTGATTAGTGATTTAAAAGCACAATTTCAAGTATCTTTATTTCAAGAAGCTACATCATCTACTACTGTTCAGATGAGAGCTTCAAACCTAACAGGTTTTGGAACAGAGGGATTTAAAATGATTATAACGTATTAAACATGAAAAGAGTTGTATTTATATTAGTTTTAGCTTTATTAGCTTTCAACTCCTATGGACAGTTTAGAGCTAAGGTAGATTGCCAAGGTTTCACTTTGTTAGCTGATTCTACCTATACAGGAAATTTAATAAAGTTTGTTGATCAAACCAATAATAACTTTCTGCCTATAAACACGCAAGTAGATTATGTGTTGACTGATGCTTCATATAATAACTATGTTATTGATACTATACACAGTTATACTTTTACTAGCTTAAATGTTACAGTGACAAAATTGGAAGGAGGTAATAACTTCGCTCCATTAGGTATAAGCCAAATAAGTAAAAACTTTGAAGAAGGCTTTATAGCTGTAGTTCCACAAAACAAAGACGGTATAAGTCCAGTTGTGAAGAGTTCAATTGAAAGTCAGAACTATAAACGAATGGCTGATTCGTTGCATTTTTTATTGGACCGGTCTATAGATTCTATAAAGTTTGAGAACGATAGCATTAGTGTTTATTACCATAGAAAGACTACAGGTAGAATACGGTTAGGTGACGCTATAATTTCGGTAGACACCCTTACGGCGTCCTCTGGGAGTTATATAGACGTTTCTTTTGATCTACCTACCACCAACATAGAAAACGAATTAGAGGTCATTAGAGATGGCTTTTCGTGCTCTTACTTGAGAGACTATACAATAGGATTAGATGGTGCTGGAGATAGAAGACGGATAACATTTGTGATTGATTTGCTATATGAATTTGTAAGAGTAAATTTAAGATTATGAGAAAAATATTTATAGCTTTTATGTTTTTGTATGCTGTTAACTTATCAGCTCAGGTACCATGCTCAGTAGACAGTATAGGTATTAAAGACTGTGTGATAGGTGAATACCAATATATTATACCTGTTTTTGTAGGTACTACTGGAATAGCAGATAGTGTGAAGGTAGAAGCTACAGGTTTAGACTACGACTTTCAAACACAGTACTTTAGAATGTATCAATCTTTTTCAAATCCAGGTAATGTAAATAGCTTTCATTTTCCTATCTATAGTTATGCAGATCAGATAGTAAATAATGTGGATGTAAAAGTAACATTGATTGGAGGTACGTGTGATGAGTCTACGGATTTTTTAATGGTTACACTAGGTATAGATGATCCACTATGCTTTTGTACTGAGTTTAGAGTTTTAACAGGTACGCTTAATGCGAATAAGCTATATTATGCTAGTGACTACATAAGCAGTAGTCAAAACATTCTGAACGGAAATACTGTTTTATATTCAGCAAATAATTATGTAGAATTAACCGATGGCTTTATCTTAGAAAATGATGCTATCTTAGAAATAAATGATACAGGATGCGTATTAAACTAATTATATTTTTCAGTTTATTTTGCTTTATGCTTTCAGCACAGAATGAAGGTATGAACTACTATTTGATTAAGCCAGCTCCTAATCAAGGGTATGTTTTGTATTCAGCCGATATGGGAGGTAGGTTTTCTCCTGCTCTACTATCAGAGTTAGTTGACACTTCAGGTGTGGGACTAGACTCTATAGTTACTCAAAACCAGATGGTTGCCATATCGCCTATGCTTACACAAGGTGGAGATACTACAGGAACCATTTTTATGTTATCCGGTTCAGGTGGTCAACTATATTATAAAAAAGGCTGGGGCGTTGATATTCAAACAGACGGATTGAGTACGATTATTAATTCTGATTCGACTACCTTAGATCTAAGATTCTTTAAACTAAATACTGGAAATGCTGTATTAGACACTCTAGGTTTTATAGCTGATACTCTAGATGTATTTAGAGATTCAATCGATAGTCATGAAGAAAGGTTAGACACAATAGAAGCAAATATCAGTGATAACCAAACACTAAGTTTTGTGTTTCCAGACCTTACTATCTTAAGAGGAAATACTGTTAGCCTTTCATCTTTAAGGGAGTGGGCTAACATAACAGGTAAACCAGCTACCTTTGCTCCGTCAAGCCATACACACATTGAAAGTGAAATAACAGATCTCACTCACTTCACTTTCGCTGATGTATTAGCTGCAGACGGAACAGGTAGTACTTTAGATGCTGATTTCCTAGATGGACAAACAGGCACTTACTATCTAGATAATACAGATGGCCAGTTAGTCAGTTGGGATGCTGTGCTTAATCAACTCACAATATCAGGAGGTAACACAACTACTTTAACAGGTTTCTCAGAATCAAGTCATACACATACGGAAGCTAATATAACAGATTTAGACCACTATACAGACGCTGATATAAGTGGAAGTGAAACAGCTTTTAGCGGATGGGATAAAGATGTTAGTGATGACTTTGATGGGGTATATTCTAGTTTAACAGGTAAACCAACGACAATCAGTGAAGCTCAGGCGAGTGCCATAACAGCTAATACTGCTAAGGTCACATACCCTAGTGCTGATGCCTCTAAACTCTCAGGAATAGCAGCAGGAGCTGAAGTCAATGTACAGAGTGATTGGAATGCAGTTTCAGGTGATGCTCTTATATTAAATAAACCCACTACTATAAGTGCAGGACAAGCAAATGCTATAGTAGCGAATACGGCTAAGACAGGGATAACAGCAGATCAAGCAAGTGCAATAGTGACTAACACTGCTAAGGTCACATATCCTAGTGCTGATGCCTCTAAACTCTCAGGAATAGCAGCAGGAGCTGAAGTCAATGTACAGAGTGATTGGAATGCTGTGTCAGGAGACACTTATATAATGAACAAACCTACTACTATAAGCGGTGTGGGTTTAGGTTTAGATCTAGAATCTGGTAATACAGAAGTGCACTTGAACTTTTCAGAGTTACCTATAGATGCTAGCCCAA
>Ga0208643_1000175_pt1 | contig 42319 bp, 49 predicted proteins | sample VirMetDEL_Nov_12_FD_184516 | JGI IMG/M metagenome (GOLD analysis project Ga0208643, IMG submission 184516) | Aqueous microbial communities from the Delaware River and Bay under freshwater to marine salinity gradient to study organic matter... | ecosystem: Environmental > Aquatic > Marine >...
ACAGGGTTGGCTTCGTTCTCAGAATTCGCCAAGGAATTGGACATGCCGCAGGAAGCTGCGCAGAAGATGCTCGAAAAGATGGGACCTGCATGGCAACAACGCCAGGCTGATGCCATCGCCACGGTTCATAACCAGTGGAAAGACGCATCGACTTCGGACAAGGAATTCGGCGGCGACAAGCTGAGTGAAAACCTTGCAGTGGCCAAGAAGGCGCTCGATACCTTCGGCACACCGGAACTGAGCAAGCTGCTGAAAGAAACTGGCCTGGGAAACAATCCGGAGATCATCCGGGCGTTCTACCGGGCAGGCAAGGCAATCAGTGAAGACTCGTTCGTCGCAGGCAGCCAAGGCAAGCCCACTAGCGGACGAGACGCATCGAAGTCTCTGTATCCGAATATGCAATCTTAATTTGAAAGGAAGTACATCATGGCAGCTCTCTCCACTTCAGCCCTGACCCTCGCGGACTGGGCCAAACGTATTGACCCAGACGGCAAGGTTCCAACCATTGCCGAACTGTTGTCGCAATCCAACGAGATCCTCGAGGACTGCGTCTTCATGGAAGGCAACCTGCCGACCGGCCATCGCTCCGTCATTCGCACCGGCTTGCCGACTGTGTACTGGCGCGCAATCAACCAGGGTATTCCGACTTCCAAGTCGACCACTGCCCAGGTTGATGAAGCCTGCGGCATGCTCGAAGCCTACTCTGAAGTCGACAAGGACCTGGCAGAGCTCAACGGCAACACTGGTCAATTCCGCTTGTCGGAAGACACCGCGTTCCTGGAAGCAATGAACCAGACCCAAGCGCAGACCCTGTTCTACGGCAATCCTGGTACCGATCCAAAGCAGTTCCTGGGTCTGGCCACACGTTACAGCGCCATCTCTGGTGCCGGTAACTCGCAGAACATCTTGTCCGCAGGCGGCTCTGGCTCCGACAACACATCGATCTACCTGGTCGTGTGGGGTGAGAACACTGTGTTCTGCCCATTCCCGAAAGGTTCCAAGGCTGGTCTGAACCACGAAGACCTGGGCTTGAACACCGTATGGGATAACGCTGGCGCACGCTACCAAGCGTACCGCACCCACTACCAGTGGAAGAATGGCCTGGTCGTCAAAGACTGGCGCTATGTCGTCCGCATCTGCAACATCGACGTGTCTGATCTGATCGGTCAAACCGGCACGCAAGCAGCATCTGCTGCGACCGCGATCATCAAGCTGATGGCCCGCGCTTTGTACCGCATCCCGAACATGGCAATGGGTCGCCCTGCGTTCTACATGAACCGCACGGTCCACTCTGGTCTGGCTCTGGCTGCAATGGACAAATCGCAGTACGTCCTGAAGATCGAGCAAGGCCTCACGCAGTTTGGTCAACCTTCAAGCTGGCTGTCCTTCCTGGGCGTCCCGCTGCGTCGTGTTGACTCGCTGCTGAACACCGAAGCCGTCGTATCGTAATGACACCGGGGTGGGCAGTGCTCACCCCAAACAAACTTTGAAAGGAAGTACAACATGATTACCGATAAGTTTCTGCGTGTCTCCGATGCGCAAGCGGTCACAGTAACTGCTGTCTCGACTGACTCGATCGACCTGGGCACTGCACGTGACATGGGCGAAGGTCGTGACCTGACCATGAGTTTCGCTGTAGGCACCGCGTTCGCTGGCGGCACCTCGACCAAGTTTGAAATCATCATTGCAGACAATGCAGCGTTGACGTCGAACCCGGTCGTAGTCGGCAGCACCGATGCTTTGCTGACTGCTGCTTTGACTGCTGGCAAGCTGATTCCAGTGACGATCAACCCGCAAGTCGCATCGCTGGGTAAGCGTTACCTGGGTGCTCGCTACACCGTGTCCGGCACCAACAGCGCTGGTACTGTCACAGCCGAACTGGTCCTGGACATCCAAGACGGTCAGAAGTCCTACGCTTCCGGCTTCTCAGTAGTTTAATCATTAAGGAGATAAAAAAATGGCGCGATACCTCGTTCTCACAAAATCATTCCTGAACAATTCCATTCATGAAGAGGGCACGTTCGTCGAGTACGACGGCAAGCCTGGCACTAATCTGGAGCTGGTCAAGGATGAGCCTGAGTCTCAAAAGGGCAAGGGCAAAAAGGGCGCGGTCGCGTCAGCTCCTGATGATGCTGCCAATGTGTTTGGCAACTGAGTCCTAAGCAGCAACACGATGGGGGGCCTGTTGCGCCCCCCATTTTTTTAAGTCGAGGCGAGCATGGCATCTGAAGTCGACATCTGCAACATTGCGCTTTCACATCTTGGTGATGTGTCTACCGTTTCATCGATTGACCCACCAGAAGGCAGCGCACAAGCACAGCACTGCGCACGCTTTTATCCGATTGCGCGAGATGCTCTGCTGGAGATGCACACCTGGGGATTCACTACCAAGCGCATCGTACTGCCGCTTCTCAGTAACACACTCGAGCAGTGGAAATACGTCTACGCAGCACCGAGCAACGTGCTCAATTTCATGGCCATTCTGTCGCCTGATGCGATGGATGACTACAGCCAGGATCTGCCAGTGGCCTATACCCAAGTGGGTATCGTCAACACCGGGCAAGGGCTGTACACGCCGCAACCTTACGAAGTAGAGACACTGCAAGACGGCACGCAGGTCATCTACACGAATCAAGAAAACGCAACGCTACGCTACACAGCGAAGATCACCGACCCTGCGATGTTCTCGCCGCTGTTCAGCAGCGCGCTGACGCATTTGCTGGCGTCGTATCTGGCCGGCCCCATCCTGAAGGGTGAGGTCGGACGAGCTGAAGCCAAGGGACAGATGCAACTGTTCCAGGCTTTCTATGCCAAGGCTACGGTATCGGATGCCATGCAGCGTCGCATCATCGTTAAGCAGTCCACGCCCTGGATGGCGGGAAGGTAATCAATGGAAGATCTCGCGAGCATCCTGTATCCGAACCAGGGAATGGTCAGCTACGGCAACCGTCCTGATGGAACCAAGAAGGGCAAAGGGTTCCTCGGTGAATTGGCGCGCCCTGATGGCAGCGTCTCGACAGAAATATCTGCTGGCGTTCAGATCGATGGCAAAGAGATGGACATCCCTCTGCTAGTCCCTGGCCTGAACAAGAAGGAGCGCGAGTATCTGTTGAGCACCGACCCAAAGGACAAGGAGTTCTTCAAGAACATGCCCGATGGGTTGATAGACAAGGCAGTCGATCATGCCAACAAGCGCATCAAGGATGGCAAGAGCGTGTTCAAAGAAGATGATGAGGAAGACAAGTAATGGCCAACATTCGCACGCTGCAGCGATCCTTCGGTGGTGGTGAGCTGACTCCAGAGTTCTTCGGTCGACTCGATGACGTCAAGTATCAGACCGGCCTGTCTGTGTGTCGCAACTTCATCACTCTGCCCCATGGCCCTGTGGCCAATCGACCTGGTACGCAGTACGTGCGCGAGGTCAAGACCAGTGCGAAGAAGACGCGCTTGATTCCGTTTTCGTTTTCCACCACGCAGACGATGGTGCTCGAGTTTGGTGACCAGTACATCCGGTTCCACACTGCCGGCGCCACGCTGTTATCAGGAGGTGTGCCATATGAAGTTTCGACGCCTTACCTTGAAGCGGATTTGTCTGATCTGCATTACGTGCAGTCCGCTGATGTTCTTACCATCACTCATCCAAACTACGCGCCACGCGAGCTCAAGCGTATTAGCTCGACGAGTTGGACTCTAACCGCACTGAGCTTCTCACCTTCGCTTTCAGCACCGACCGTCAAGGTCACTGGCAATGCGAAGGGCACAGACTACTTCTACCAGTACGTCGTCACCAGCGTCAGCAACCGGGGCCTGAACGAATCGATCGCTTCCAATCCAGCGCAAGGTACGTCGCAGACCATCACAGCGATCACCAAAGCGAACCCAGGTGTGATCACCACTTCTGTGGCTCACGGCTTCGCCATCGGTCAGTCGGTGTTCGTCACCGGCATTGTTGGCATGACGCAGTTGAACAACAACTACTACGTCATCAAGACCGTACCGAGCACAACCACGTTCAGCCTGGAAGACAGCGCCGGCAACGCAATCAACACAACCGCGTACACGACCTATACGTCTGGCGGATCCGTCTTCATCTCCGGTGTGAAGAACAACCTCTTCATCACTGGTGGTGCCAACACGATCAGCTGGGCAGACATTGCTGGCGCCGACGCATACAACGTCTACAAGTTCTCCGGTGGTCTGTATGGCTATGTTGGCCAAACGGCCGGCACATCGTTTGTCGATGACAACATCACGGCAGATGTGAGCAAGACGCCACCGCTGTATGACGCGCTCTTTGCTTCGAGCAACAACTATCCAGGTGCAGTCTCTTACTTCGAGCAGCGACGCTGCTTTGCTGGCACGATCAACGAGCCGCAGAACATCTGGATGACCAAGTCTGGCACTGAGTCGAACATGACCTACTCACTGCCGACAATGGATACCGACTCGATTAGCTTCCGGGTTGCTGCTCGCGAAGCAAACACGATCAGACACATCGTCCCACTGAACAACCTGGTCCTGTTGACCAGCTCCGCGGAGTGGCGCGTCACTTCGGTGAACAGCGATGCACTCACGCCTGGGACGATCTCAGTCAAGCCACAGTCCTACATCGGCGCGTCTAACGTCCAGCCGGTGATCGTCAACAACAATCTGATCTATGGCGCCGCACGCGGCGGTCACATGCGCGAGCTCGCCTACAACTGGCAAGCGTCTGGCTACATCACTGGTGACCTGTGCCTGCGGGCACCGCACCTCTTCGATGGCTTCACAGTCACTGACCTGGCGTATGCGAAGGCACCGACGCCAATCGTCTGGTGTGTATCTTCCAATGGCCGCCTGATGGGTCTGACCTACGTCCCGGAGCAACAGGTTGGCGCCTGGCATCGGCATGACACCGACGGCTTCTTCGAGAGCTGCTGCGTGGTAGCCGAGGGTGATGAGGACCGTCTCTATGTCGTGGTCAAGAGAACGGTCGGCGGTGTCACCAAGCGATTCGTCGAGCGCATGGCCAGCTACTTCTTTGCAACACCGGCTGATGCGTTCTTCGTCGACAACGGTGCCACCTACGACGGCACCAATACCAGCGCGACAACTGTCACCGTGACTGGCGGCACAACCTGGGGCCCGGCTGATCTGCTGACCATCACGGCATCTGCTGCCTTGTTCGCCTATCCAGCCCAAACCGACGTCAATGACGCGATCGTGTTTACCGCAACAGATGGCACGACATATCGCCTGATGATTGAGAGCACGACCAGCACCACGGTGGCACTTGCCCGGATAAGCAAAGAGCTACCGGCTGCGTATCGAGGAACGGCCACGACGGCCTACTCGATTGCCCGTGACTCGATCGGCGGCTTGACCTGGCTGGAAGGCAAGACGGTGAACATCCTGGTCGATGGCGCCGTGCACCCGCAACGTGTCGTCACCAGCGGGTCTGTATCGCTCGACCAGGCGTCGTCCAAGGTACAGATCGGCCTACCCATTACCGCAGACCTTGCGACCCTGCCATGGGCCGCACAGATCGATGCGGCGTTTGGTCAAGGCCGACAGAAGAACGTCAACAAGATCTGGCTCCGCGTGTATCGCTCGAGCGGCATCTTTGCCGGTCCAGATGCAGACAACCTGATTGAGGCCAAGCAGCGAACCACTGAGAACTACGGCCTGCCACCAGCGCTGAAATCCCAGGAAATCGAGATCGTGATCAATCCATCCTGGAACGATTCCGGCCAGGTTTTCATTCGACAGTCGGATCCACTGCCGCTGACTGCTGTATCGATGACGATGGAAGTGACGATCGGCGGCTAATTCAGTACGCGTGACCATGCAATTGGTGAGTATGGTTACGCAATTAGATCAAGGGCATTCCAATGAGCGGCAGCTATTCACTGATGGGATCCCAGACTGACATCGTGACCGCACCAGCAGTTGATGTGGTGGCCAATACCGGTGGTTCGTCTGGATGGTTCAGCAACATCAAGGTCGACCCCATGATGGGTCCGATGATGTCTACATTCGGCGCTATCAACAGCGCCATTGGTACGTACTACCAGTCTCAGGCCATGTCGAACAACCTGAAGTTTCAGGCCGACATGTCCAAGATCAATGCTGGTGTTGCGGAATCCAACGCACAGGCAACCCTCCTTGCTGGCCAACGAGCCCAGCAGAACGTCCGGTTGCGCACTGCAAAGCTAAAAGCGCAACAGAAGGTGAGCATGGCAGCCAATGGCGTGGACCTTGGCTCCAGAAGCGCCACCAATATCCTGACCACCACCGACACCATGGGTGAAATTGATGCTCTGACTGTTGAGAGTAACGCAATACGTGCGGCTTTTGGCTATCGCACACAGTCAGTCAATGACATGAACACCTCACGCATGAGCTCTGCTGCTGCCGATGGCATCAGCCCATATGGATCTGCAGCCAGCTCACTGCTGGGCAATGCCGGCAGCGTCGCATCGAGCTGGTACAGAAATTCAAAGGGATCCTAATGCCACGCGTTCCAACCTACGACCAATTCTCCGTCCTGCCATCAGACGCTGCACAGCCACGATTCAGCGCACCTGACATGCCGCTTGTTGCTGGCAAAGAGAGCCAGGCAATCGGCGAAGGAATGATGAAGGCCGGGTCGGCTATCGATTCAATCGTTGAGAAGGCACAGCAAGAAGCCGACCAGTTGCGCATCATCGATGCCACCAACGATGCCGTCAAAGCGCAGATCGGCTTGACCTATGACAAGGACAACGGGTTCCTGAATTTCAAAGGGAAGGCCGCGCTCGAGCGCCCAGACAACAAGCCGCTTGATGTCGAGTACACCGAGAAGTTTGCCAATCAACTCGAAGTCATCGAAAGCAAGCTGGGCAACGATCGGCAGAAAGCGATGTTTCGCCAGGCATCCGCCGGCCTGACGCGACAGTTGATCGGCAGCGTCAACCAGCACGTCTCCGCTGAATACAAGGAGTACCAGGTCGCCACTCTGAATGGTTCCATCGATACTGCCACGCAGAAGATGACTCTGAATTTCGGAGATCCAGCGGTCGTGGCAGAGCAGCAAAAGCTGATCACTGCCGCTGTGAATGCACGCGACAAGAGCATTCCAGATGAGCAGCGCCAGGCGAACCTGGTCAAAGCACTGAGCCCTGGCAATTCTGCGGTCATCAGCACAGCCATCGATGCTGGCAACACCACCTACGCAAAAGAATTCCTTTTGCAGAACGCGCAATTCATCACGCCAGAGAATCGCCTGGTACTGTCCAGAGCTGTTGAGATGGGCAATTTTGAAGAGCGCACGCAAAAGCAAGCAGAAGAAATTTATCTAGAAGCCAAGGGCGACAAGATAGAGGCCCTGCGGATTGCTCGAGAGCGGTTGTCTGGCAAGGATGAGGATCGTGCCGTTGAGCGCTTGAAGGTACGGTTTGCCGAAGACAAGGAAATTGATCCCAAGCAGGTACAGACTGAGTCTGAGCGAATCCTGGCTGCGTCCAAGGGTGATGTGAAGGTTGCGTTGTCGATGGCTCGCGAACAGCTTAACGGAGCACTGGAAGACACGGTGATCGCCAAGATTGACCAGATGGATTCTCAGAACACCGCGTTGCGTGAGCGCAAGCAGAGGGAATCGAAGGAGTCTGGTTGGGCTGCCTACAATCAGACCGGATCGTTTTCCAAGATTCCCAAAACCATCCTGGCCACCATGGACCCGACTGACGTTGCTCAACTAAGAGAGCACGCAGAGAGCCGGATCTACAGCCAGACCATCCGCGGCCAGGCGGCTGAAGAGCGCAAGGAGCGCGATCTCTACCGGAAGGCAGCTCCTGATTACCTGGCGCTATCCAGCGACCCAGACAAACTGGAGAAGATGAGTCCGACTGACATCATCGCTTTGGCGCCGAAGTTTGGTCAGCAGCACACTGAGGCGCTGTTGAAACGGCGTGAGCAGCTCGAGAACCGCGAAGGCAAGCTGACGGCGAAGATGGACGTCGATCAGTTCAATGCGATCGCCAATGAATACGGCATGAATCCATATGGCAAAAGCATAAGCAAAAGCCAAAAAGAGGTACTCGGCTTGGTGAAATCTCGCGTCGATGCGATGCTTGAAGATGCTGTCAAAAGGAAGCGCTCGCCTCTGACCAAGGACGAGAAGTCCAACATCATGCGCGACGCAATGAAACACGAGGTCGAGATCGATGGGCTCATCTGGAACGATACCAAGCCAGCGCTGATGGTGAGGCCTGACGAAGCCGAGAAGGTTGTCGTGCCAAGCAGCGAGCGAAAGCAAATTCTTGACGCACTGCAGAAGTCTTACAAGAACAAGAAGTCTCCTGAATACGAACCTACTGAGGCGAACATTCGTCGACTGTATCTCAAAGGGCTGCAGAAATAATGGATAACAAATACCTTTCGATTCTCGACGAGGAAGACTCAGAGCGTCAGCGCCAGCTCACTCAGCAGCAATCTAACAGCACGCTGTCGTCCGCCAAGCCGGCTGCCGGCAGCAAGTACATGCAGATTCTTGAGAACGAAAGTGCTGCCAAGGAGCAGGCTTTCAAGTTCAGCGCTCGCAGCAACATCGACGCAAATCCAGACAAGGTTGCCGAGCAGAAGAAGCAGGCCGCCTTCTTGGGTGCGCCAGAAGGTTTCGTCAAGGATTTCCCGGACGACGCATCGCGTGCAGCGAAACTAAAAGCGCTCAACGAGAACACGCAGAATGCGCCGGTCCTTCGGGATAAGTACACCGATGCTGATTTCGCCAAGCTCGCGCACGATGACAGTCACTCGCTCAGTCTCCTCGAGTCGATGGGCAACTCATTCAACCGTGGCTGGCAGACGCTGAAATCTCTGCCATCAACGCTTCGGTCGTTTGACCAGGCATCTGGCCTGCAGCAGTTCAGCTACGTTGATGATGAGCTTGCTGCGGGACGCGTACCTGATCAGAAGAAACTCGGCGTCATCGCTTCACAGTACGCGACAGCAACACCAGAGCTCCGCAAGAAGATGCGCGAGCAGTACGTGCCGGCTATGGAATCCAACCTTACGGAATCCTTACTGACTCTGTCCGAGCTGCAAAGCAAGCGTTCATCGTTGCCTGCTCCTGCCGTAGTTGAGCGGGTGATGAAGGCCAAGACGTTCACTGAAGGCATGAAGGAAATCCTCAAGGAGCCCATCACATTCTTGGGCGCCATCGGTCCTGAGAGTTTTGTGCAGAGCGCGCCAGGTCTGATTGCTGCAATCCCGGCCGGCATGACAGCTGGCCCAGGTGGAGCAATGGCCACCGTCGGCGCCAACTCCATGTTGACCGATTACGCTAGTCAATTGATTGAAGGGTTGACCAGTGCTGGCGTGAATGTCACCAGCCCTGAAGCAATCCGCCTGGCGCTGAAAGATCCAAAGATCGTTGCTTCGATCATCGAGCAGTCAGGCAAGCATGCTGCTGTGGTCGCCGGCGTGGATGCACTGTCGATGGGTGTGGCCGGCAAGCTAGGTCTGCCGAAGGCTGCTGCTACCCGGTTGGCTGGCAGACCTATCGCCACGGAAGCGGCAAAGATTGCCATGCAGACGCCTATCCAGATGTCGCTTGGCGCTGCCGGTGAAGCCGGTGGCCAGGTGTACTCAGGTCAAGACATCAAGCCTGGCGAGATCTTGGCGGAAGCATTCGGTGAGTTCTTCGGTACGCCAGCGGAGGTCTTGATCGGTGGCGTCTCAGCGTACAAGGAACATGAAGCAAACGTGCAGCAAGCTGAAAGCACCAAGCAGTTTGTCGATGAAATGGTGAAGTCGGCGCAAGACTCCAAGACATTGGCGCGTGCCCCGGAAGTCTTTCAATCGTTCATCGAATCCACGACTGATGGCACTCCATCTCAGGATCTGTACATCTCAGCGCAAACGCTGAATCAATCTGGCGTGGCTGACCAGTTGGCAGCGGTACTGCCAAGCGTGGCAGAGCAGCTGGCAGAGGCATCGGCATCCAATGGCTATGTCCGCATTCCGACGGCTGAGTACGTTACAGCGATGGCCGGCAACGAGCTGAATCAGCAGCTAATCGACAACATCAAACTCGATCCAAATGGCTACACATTTGCTGAGTCGAAGGAGTACCAGACCACCTTCAATCAGGAGATGACGAGCAAGCTCGAGCAGATGATGGTCGACAAGCAGGGGGATGAGTCATTCAAGGCCAGCCGCGACGTAGTGCGCGAGCAGTTCTTGCAAGATCTCAACACTTCCAATCGATTCACTGCAGAAGCAAACCAGGCTTACGCCAGCATGCTGGCCAGCTACTACGCCGTGCAAGCAGCTCGCTCCGGGATGACCACCGAAGAGTTGGTGAAGAAGTACCAGCTCGAGGTGGCGAACAAAGCGGTCCAGGGCGACCAGCAGTTTGACCAGGAGGGCAATCGTCGAACAACCACACCAGAATTCACATCCTGGTTTAAAGAGTCTGTCGCGAGCGAGAGCAGCGCTCCGCTTCGTGTGTATCACGGGACCGACAAGAGCTATGGTCGGTTCACGTTGCGCAATCGAGGCGAGGGCAAGGGCAATGACCAGTACGGGCCCGGCTACTACACCACGACCAGCGCGACTGGTGCAGGCGGATATGCCAATGGCGAAGGCGCCAACATCATGCCGCTGTACGTATCAATTCAGAACCCGATCAGACAGGGAGAATCGCCAGCACTAGGCCGTGACATGGTCGAGATGCTGCTGCGCGCATCGCCTGATTTTGAAGATCGCTTGAGCAACTTCGGCGACGTCGAGTTCGAGGGCAAGCGCAAGGTACTCAATGCAGCGGTCGACGCATTCATGTTCTATGACGACCCGCTGTCGCAGATCATGACAATTCAGAACGACTTCTACAGTGACCCGGAAGTGTTCCTGGAGAAGGCAGCCGAGATCACTGGGTATGACGGTGTCGAGGTCGACAACGGCAGTGCTGGCAAATTCTTTGTCGCATGGAATCCAAACCAGCTGAAATCAGTTTTCAACGAGCGCCCAACCAACGACCCCAACATCCTGAACCAGTCGGCTAAACCGGTACCGACCACCATCGATGCGGTCAGCACAGCTCGTGCGTCGTTTGATTTTGCAGCGACCAAGACCTTTGCAACCAACCGTGACTTCAAGCTCGAGCTGCAGGAGCGCGTACTCAAGGCAGCCAAGGATGCACGCGTAGACCTCAGTGACGAGTCTGAGCGCGTGGTCGAGTACCTGGTGCGGGTTGGCCTGGCTGACGCCATGCTGGGCCTGGAGAACAACGCCAATGCCGTCGGCTGGTACAACGAGAAGGTCACCAAGGCGCTGCGCATTGTTTCCCTGGTGCACCCGGAGATCGCGACAGTTCCGCAGGCCAAGTTTGCATTTGTGTGGGCTCTTGCTGTGACGTCCAACGGCATGAAGGTGGACAAGAACTTCGAGCTGGCTGAAGGTGCATACGAGACATACAAGACCACCGGCAAGATGCCGACCAACCTTGACGCCGGCCAGGCGCAGGAGGCCATCAACGACAGCCTTGGGCTGTTCAATGAGCTGATGGATAAATGGGGCTTCGAGAAGCTCGAGAAGTTCATGACCACGATGGACGAGGTTCGCAACGTCGAGGCCGAATCTGACATCACGATCACAGGCGAAGGTAAGGGCACGCAGGTATTCGGCGCTGCAATCCTGGGGCCAAAGATCGGCAACGGGTTCTTTGCGAACCTGTACGGCTACTTCGACCAGCTCACCATGGACCGGTGGCTGATGCGAACCTGGGGCCGCTGGACCGGCACCCTCATCAATGTCAAGAAGGAGGCAGTCAAGCTCAAGCAGGAACAGCTCAAGGGCCTGATCGAGCTGATGGACCCGGACTCGAAGAAGGCATTCGAGAAGGTCATCGGCTCAAAGTTATCCACAGCCAAGCTCAATGACACTGCTCTGGCGATCGCCACAGCGAGTCAAGATCCGAAGATCCGCGAACAGATGAATCAGGTTCTGCCACTGGATCTGCTGATGTTTCCTGACGCAATCCAGGATCTTCTGGGCCCAGCGAAGAAGGACCAGGCGAGAACGACCCTGGGTGCAGAGCTGCGGAAAATGGGTAATGGACTGACCAAGGCGCTGGATGGGCAGAAGGAAGCGCCGGGCGGCGCCAAGGAGCGCACGTTCATTCGCTCCGTATTCCGCGGCGTGCTTGAGGAACTGCAGAAGTCTTACCCGGCGCTCACGATGAGCGACTTGCAGGCGGTCGTCTGGTACCCAGAGAAGAAGCTCTACGACACAGCCAAGTCTGCCGGTGAGGAATCCGACGAGGGGTATAATGACGACGAGGCACCAGACTACGCCAACGCGGCTGCAAAGCTGGCTCGTAAAAAAGGCATAGAACAGGCCACGATTGATCAGGCACAGAAGGAGGTTGACGATGAAATCCAAGTCCAAGCTGAACAGCGTCAAGCCGATGAGCGGGCAGCAGGAGCACGACGAGCAGATGCGGGAGAAGAAGGAAGCGGAGGAGTATCTGGCGAGGCGCAAAGCACAGCTGGAGCAGCAGGCCCTGGAAAAGCAGGAACCCTCAACCAAGGCGTAAACACAACGACTTCACGCCTCGACCTAGATTTTAAAGAGGTCATCAAGCGTACCCCTGAACTGCAAGCTGCCGCCGCCCAGTTAAAGGCCGGAGAAATAACAGCAGCCGAATACGACGCATTAGTCGAGCAGTACAAGCCTGTTGAAGCCTATGCAGAAGTGCCGGCACCAGCCAGCACTGAAGACATGCAGCGTGCTCTCAGCAGCGACAAGATCGAGCGCATCGGCGCTCCAAGCCAAAACCTCAAAGCCGGTCAACCTGTTGGCCTGCGCTTGGACATCCCAGCCTACGCCAATCACGGTGTCTGGGTTGTCTCTGTGCATGAGCAAGAGGCCGGCTACAACGCTGGTAAGTCGATCGGCTACGAAGGTGTGGCCGTTGCTACCAATGTGACATTTGGCGTAGTTGAGAAAGCTGCGCTAAACATCGCAGGCGGCAAACCAAAAGCAACAATCGCAGTGATCAAGGGCGGGTGGAAACCTACGACGCCACAGCAAGCGAAGGCCACCGCAGATGCCGCTCTCAATGACCCGGCCTGGGTACAAGTTGGCATGGACCCAGAGCGCCACGGTTATTTTTACGATCGCTCAACGATGGAACCGGTCGCCGCTGCCGATGAGGTGATACAAATCGGGCCGCTGGTATTAGCCAAAAACCCGCAGTACGCCGCTAAAGACAATTTCCTTTTTCAGCCTGCCCGCGGGCAGATCTCGTTTGCTGACGACATCACCCGTCAGCCATCGGTCATTGCGCTCCTGAAGGACGCAGACCTCTCCACCTTCATCCACGAAGGTGGTCACTTCTTCCTACAGGTACAGGCTGACCTAGCCTCGCGCATCGAGGCGCGCATCGCTGCTGGCGAGGAAGTCAGCAAGGGTGAGCGCGAGATCGTCACCGACATGAATACGGTGCTGACCTGGTTCGGCATCACCGGCACGCCTGAACTGTCAGCAATCAGCACCTGGGCGAGCATGCCGCTGGAAGAGCAGCGTCCGTTCCACGAAAAGTGGGCACGCGGTTTTGAGGCTTATGCCTTCGAGGGCAAAGCGCCAACGCTCGAGCTCCAGCCTGTATTCCAGAAGTTTGCATCCTGGCTCAAGCGAATCTACACGGAGATGAAGTCGCTCAACGTCGAGCTCTCCGATGATGTGCGTGGTGTCATGGATCGCATGCTGGCCACCACTGAGCAGATCCAGGCAGCAGAGGCGGCGCGCAGTATGGGCCCGCTGTTCACGCCACAGAACGCCAAGGGCATGATCGAGGACTGGAAGGCTTACCACGACCTGGGCCTGGCTGCGACGCAAGAAGGTATTGACCAGCTCCAGGCGCGTGGCCTGACCGACATGAAGTGGCTGGGCAATGCACAGAGCCGCAAGCTCAAGGAAATTCAAAAGGCCGTCAAGGCGCTACGCAACAATGCAATGATGGATGCCCGGCGCGATGTGATGTCGCAGCCAATCTATCGCGCCTGGCAATTCCTCACCGGCAAGATCGAAGCAGACGACAAGGTCACACCGGACGCCCCTCGCAAGTCGAGCCCTGACAGCGTTGACCCGCAGATCGATTCGCTGTTCACCGCGATCGCCAAGCTGGGCGGAATCAACAAGTCGAAGGTTGTTTCTGAGTGGGGATGGGATGCCAAGGAACGCAGTCCAGTGCCAGTGTTTGGCAAACCTACACTGCGCGCTGAGGGCGGCCTGTCGATCGATGGAATGGGCCAGCTGCTTTCCCAGTATGGTTATCTGGAGCTCGACAAGGATGGCCGGTTTGACCCTGCCCAGTTTGAAGAGCTGTTCGATAACGAAGCACGCGGCAATGCCCAGTATTCCAGCCAGGTAGATCCAACCATTTTCCAGGATCCTATGCCTGGTGCCGGCGTCATCCTGGGCAACATGAAAGCAGCCAGGTTTGACCTCACTTCGCTCAAGAGTCTTGGTCTGTCGGATGCGATCGTTGAGCGAATCAAGGATCTGCGGATGACGGCCAAGGATGGCATTCATCCAGACATCGTGGCCTCTGAGTTTGAATTCGGCTCCGGTGTCGAGTTGGTGGAGAAGCTGGCCGCCACGCCAAAGCCAAGTGAAGCGATCGAGGCGTTGACCGACCAGATCATGCTTCAGCGTCATGGCGACCTGGCGACACCTGAAGGCGTTCAGCGTGCAGCCGACCAGGCTGTGCACAACGAAGCCCGGCTCAAGTTCCTGCACACCGAAGCCAAGGCGCTGGAAACTGCCATGCGCGTGCGTGCCGACACCGGCAAGACAAACAGCCGCGGCGCCAAACAGAGCTATGCGGTGCTGCCACAAGCAGCGCGTGAGTTTGCCGCCAACATCATTGCCAAGCTGAAGGTGCGCGATCTGCGTCCATCGCAGTACAGCGCAGCAGAGGTGAAGGCTGCGAAAGAGGCAGAGCGCGCATTCATGAAGGGCGACCTGGAGAAGGCATCCGAGGAGAAGCGCAACCAGATCATCAATGCGTACACAGCGCGTGAAGCGATGAATGCTGCTGGCGAGATCCAGAAGGCAGTGGCTTACTTCCGCAAGTTCGACAAGCGCAGCAAGGGTCTGGACCCTGATTACTACGATCAGATCGTGCAGATGCTAGAGCGCTTCGACTTCGTGCCAAGCACCAGCCTGAAGGAAATCGATGCAAGGCAGAGCCTGTCCAAGTGGTTGGATGCGCAACGCGAACAGGGTATCGAGCCCAACATTCCGGCCAAGCTCGAGCTCGAGGCGTACCGCACCAGCTACAAGAATCTCACCATCGAGGACATGCGCGGCCTGCGTGACACCATTCAGCAGATCGAGCACCTGGGACGCCTGAAGATGAAGCTGCTCAATGCAGCCGATGCACGAGCGTTTGCAGCGATTCGTCTCGAGATGGTCAGCTCGATTGAAGAGAACGCGGGAGATCGCTTCGTATCCAATCGACAGCCGGCCACGCTCCTGGGCGAGAAGTGGCTGACGGTCAAAAACTTCTTTGCCGAGCACATCAAGGCGGCGACGTTTGCTTTCGTCATGGATGGTGGCAAGAATGGCGGAGCGATGTGGGAGCACTTGATTCGCCCGGCCAACCTGGCTGGCGACAAGGAAACGGTTGCACGTGCCAAGGCGACTCGCGATCTGAGCGACTTGATTGCGCCAGTGCTCAAGCAAGGCAACCTGCAGAAGCAGGTATTCATCCAAGGGATGGCCCACTCAGAAGATCGAGAGATGGGCAAGACTGGCAGTACCTGGACGCGTGAGCAGCTGTTGACCATGGCGTTGAATATGGGCAACGCGTCAAACATCCAGCGCCTGTTGGATGGCGAGGGCTGGACCCTGGATCAATTGAAGCTGGGCCTGGATCATCTGACCACTGCAGACTGGCAGTTTGCGCAACAAGTCTGGGATTACTTCGAGTCGTTCCGGCCTGAGATCTCAGCCAAAGAGCGGCGCATCTACGGCAAGGAGCCTACCTGGATCGATCCGCAGGCACTGACGATCCAGACTGCCAACGGTCAATCGATGACACTGCGCGGTGGTTACTACCCGGTCAAGTACGACACCCGTGCAAGCCTGCGTGCAGAGCAGGACATGTCGGCAGAGGATGCCAAGCGAGCGCTGCAAAGCAGCTACATTGCGGCCACGACGCGTCGCAGCTTTACCAAAACCCGTGAAGATGTGGTCATGAATCGACCGCTGATGTACACGCTGGACGGCATCTACCGCGGCGTGAACGAAGTGATTCATGATCTTGCATGGCATGAGTGGGTCATCGATGCGAACAAGATCCTGAAGGATCCATCGATCTCCAGTTCGATTCGCAAGCACTACGGCGACTACATGCACAAGCAGCTGACCAAGTGGGTGGACAGCAATGCAGAGGGCGACCAGGGCGCGAAGAACGCAGGCGACAAGGCAGCAGCCTTTGTTCGTCAGAGCGTGTCCGTCGCTGGCCTTGGCATCAACATTATCAGCGCGCTGATGCAGCCGTTCGGCATCACCCAGTCGATCGTGAAGGTCGGGGCCAAGTACGTCGGTCGTGGCGTGGCCAAGATGGCACAAGACCCGATGGGCCTCAACCGCGAGATCAATCAGATGTCTGACTTTATGCGCACCCGCAGCATGACCCGCATGCGTGAGCTGGCAGAGCTGCGCAATCGGGTCAAGGGCAAGAGCAAGACAAAAGAAAACATCGATGCTTCCATGTACTTGCTGATGCTATCTGCGCAACGTATGGTCGATTTGCCAACATGGTGGGGCGCTTATGAAAGGGCGATCGCTGAAGGTAACGATCAAGACCGCTCAGTGGATCTCGCAGACCAATCGGTGATCGATGCGCAAGGCTCCGGCATGACGAAGGATCTGTCTGGCATCGAGCGCGGCGGTCCTGTTCAGAAGCTCTTCACCGTCTTCTATTCGTTCATGAACACAGCGCTGAACCTGGGTTATGCGCAGAGCATGACGGAGAAGTCCAAGGCCAAGCTGGCCATGAACTACATGCTGCTCTACGTGGTGCCGGTGGTGATGATCGCAGCGATGAAGGATGCCGTGACGCCAGGCGATTCTGGCGACTGGGATGACTGGGAGTCGATCCTGGACAAGCTGCTCAAGGAAGAGCTGTCGTTCCTGATGGGCATGTTTGTGGGTATCCGCGAGCTGGGTCCCATCTACGACGCCTTCCGCGGCAAGCCTGGTGGCGACTACCGCGGACCAGCCGGACTGCGGGCGATCAATGATCTGATCAAGCTCTCGAAAGAAGCAGGCCAGGGCGAGCTAGATGAAGGACTGCGCAAAGCCATGATCAACATGGCCGGCGACATCTTTGGTCTACCAAGTGCGCAGATCAACCGCTCAATCACTGGCGTGGAAGCGCTCAAGGATGGCGATACAAAGAACCCGGCAGCGGTACTGTTTGGCCACCAACAAGATCGGTAACTGGTACGCGTGAGCGTCGCAAAGCAATAGAAACTTCTGTCTGAGAATTGGAGAACGACTTTGACTATTTCATCATCGACAAGGAAAGCAGGGCCGTTCACCGGAACCGGTACGACGGCCAACTATCCTTTCACTTTCAAGATCTTCCAGGCATCTGACCTGTTGATCGTCAAGACCTCGCCAACCGGCGATGAGTCTGACCTGGTGCTGACGACGGACTACACCGTCAGCATCAACGCTGATCAGGATTCGAGCCCGGGCGGCAGCATCACGCTAACCGCCGGCAATCTTGCGGTGGATTACAAGGTTACCCTCACGACGGATGTGGCTCCTTTGCAGGGGACCGACCTCAGCAACCAGGGTGGCTTCTATCCGAAGGTCATTACCAATGCCCTGGACAAGCTCACCATCCTCACTCAGCAGCTCGCAGAGCAAGTCTCTCGTGCGGTGAAGGTCCGCATTTCTTCGACCACAACAGGTGATGAGCTCACCGAAGAGCTGTTCGATGCAAGGGACCAGGCAGTTGCCTCAGCTGCCAGCGCAGCTTCGAGCTCCTCATCTGCTGCCTCGAGCGCTACCGCTGCGAGCTCATCGGCCACAGCAGCCGGCAGCAGCCAGACGGCATCGTCTTCGAGTCAGTCTGCGGCAGCTGCCAGTGCCACGTCCGCCTCGTCTTCAGCATCATCAGCAAGCTCAAGCCAGTCTTCTGCATCAACGTCTGCGGCCCTGGCTGCAGACTGGGCTTACAAGACATCCGGTGCAGTATCCGGTGGTGAGTACAGCGCCAAGTATTACGCGCTCGATGCGCTGTCGAGCAAGAACTCGGCATCGTCGTCAGCAACCTCTGCGGCATCCTCGTCAACGGCTGCGGCACTGGCTCAGACTGCTGCGGAAACTGCACGTGATGCGACGCTTGCCGCTTACGACAGTTTCGATGATCGATACCTTGGTGCGAAAACCTCTGACCCAACGGTAGACAACGACGGCAACGCGCTGGCTGCCGGCATGCTGTACTACAACACAGCCAGTCCAGCCATGAAGGTCTACACCGGCACGATCTGGGTGGATGCCTATACCCAGGGTGCTTCGTTCCTGGCCAAGTCACTGAACCTGTCGGACCTTCCAAGCGCTTCGACGGCCAGAACCAATCTGGCCCTGAGTAGCACCGACAACGTGCAGCATGCCTCGATGGGCGTGGGCACTGCAGCATCTGGATCGGCCGGCGAGATTCGCGCAAGCGGAAATATCACTGGCTTCTACAGCTCTGACCGTAGCCTGAAAGAAGACGTGCGCGTCATCTTTGGCGCACTTGCGATTGTGAGCCAGCTCAACGGCGTGCGCTTCAACTGGACTCAAGCCTACCTGGACCAACACGGCGGCGAGGACAACTACTTCAACCGTCGCGCAGACGTCGGCGTGATCGCGCAGGAAGTCGAGGCTGTACTGCCTGAGATTGTGGCCACCCGTGAGGATGGAACACTGGCAGTGAAGTACGACCGCATGGTTGCAGTGCTGATTGAAGCCGTGAAGGAACTATCGGCAGAAGTCGAAAAGCTGAAGCGGGGCCACTAACATGGCGCTACCTGCATCGGGTGCACTAGCGATCAATCAGATCGGGGCCGAGTTTCTCGGCTCTGCGCCGTACTCGCTGTCCCAGTATTACCGGGGCGGCGGCAAGGTGGCCAACTCACCGCAGAACGTCAGCGTACCGGCATCTGGTGCAGTGTCATTCAATAACTTCTATGGCGCACAACTGCGATCTGTCAACAGCCTGACGATTGCGGCAAACACCAGCAACTACGACGTCAAGACTGCATTGGGCTCGGCGTACTTTGCCGGCTACACGGACGTCACGGTGACGATCAATGCCAGCATTACGGTCGGTAGCGCATCGTCAGCAACAGCTGCGCTTAATGTTACCGGATTTGCTTCTGGCGATACCGTGGCCATTGTCAACAATGGGACGATCGCTGGTGCTGGTGGTGCTGGTGGCACGGGTGCTACATCAACAACTCCGGTAGCTGCAGTAGCCGGTGCGCAAGGTGGTCCTGCATTGAGCGTTAGCTATGCCACAAACGTCACCAACAACGGCACGCTTGCCGGCGGTGGCGGTGGTGGTGGTGGTGGTTCTGGTCGTCGATATACAACTGGCTCTGGCAAAACATTAGCGACTGTCAATCAAGGTGGCGGCGGTGGCGGTGGCGGTGCAGGAACAATTGTCGGGGCAGCTGGCGGTGGTGGCGCCAACTCTGGCAATGCTGGTGTCGCAGGCACAGCGACGGCAGGCGGAGCCGGTGGCGCCGCATTGAATTCTGCTGGCGCCGGTGGAGCTGGTGGAGCACGTGGCGCTGCAGGATCAACAGGTACAACTGGCACCACAACAGTCAGCGGAGTAGCGGCCGGCGGTGGTATTACGGGCAACTACATTGTTGGCAATGCAAATGTGACCTGGGCTGTAACTGGCACCCGGATTGGTGGCGTTGCCTAATTTTTGGAAAAAAACATGAACACACTCAAAATGAAAATTGTCGGATTTGATGAAGACAGCAAATCGCTGCTGGTGTCGTTTGCATCAGATCAGAATGCGTCAAGCAATCCAGAAGACTATCCAGCGTATGCGTATCAGCCTTCGACTATGTGGCCTGGTGTCACCGATACAGAAGAAATCAAGTTTCGCCTTGCATACGCCGGCATGTACATGGCAGAGCAACAAGCGATCAAAGAACGGTTAGACGCTGACCATGACGCGATCAACACGCTGCGCTCTCTTGTTGGTAGCGAGTCTGTGTATGTTGTGAACCAGCTTATCGAAAAGCAAAAAGAAGAAGAAGAAAAAGAGTACATGTACATCGACGGCTCTATTACTGGCGAATCGCCAGACGTTATTTAAACCGGAAGAGGTCATCACATGCAAATGAAACCCTTCCGCGCTTTTGGTCTTGTTTTCATCGTCAATACGCATCTTGCTGGCGAGAGATACAAGAACATGATTGACGAACCCGACTGCACAATCTTCTGTGCACGCGGCCATGAGCTGTGCACGGACCTGGACACGGGCGAGTCGATGCCGGACTACGGCCAGGGCCAGTTCCACAGCCCAGAGACAAACTACCTGCGCGGTCGCTTTCAGCTAGATGTCTGTGACGAGACGGTGATCTACTGCTATGACCCGAAGCTCAATCTGGGTCGCAAGCAAAAGTTTGAGCCGGTCATCCTTGACGGTGCCACTCAGACGATCTTGCGCAAGAACTCGCGCTTCATCCTGTGTGAAGGGCAGATCGAGATCGAAGGCACTTTCTATGATGCACCAGCCAGGATCTCGATCGAGTCAGGCGACAAGTTTGTCACTGCAGTGCGTCACTCACTTGGACTTTTGCTTGTATGAAATATGCCAAGCAAATCCAGCTCGATGTCGACCTCCGATACCTGAGCAGGGCAACGGTGGTTTTGGGTCGCCATGGAAAAGGGCTAAATGATTTCCCGGAGGGCGTCATCCGCCGCTACTTGCCGCGCAAGCAGATCGAGATGGTGCGGGATGCCTTGCCACCAGCGCTACGCAAGCACGTCATGGGGGTGAACTACACCGAGGTGCGCTTGCTCTCAGCGCATATTCACACCACCGAGAAGTCGGTCATCAATTTCTATCAAACTACCAATGGCGAGATCACCAAGTTCTTTGAGGGTCCAATCGAGGCGGATGATCGATGGTCAACAGATAACGGAAACGGTTACTTGAACGTGATGATGGACCCACTCACAGAGGTGGAGTCGATCGTTGCACAAGACGGTGACGTGTGGATTCTTGATGCGCGCCAGCCACACTCTGTCGAGATAATGGGTGACACACGCGAAGGCATGCACCGATTCGAGCCAAATGGCGACCTGTCACGCATGATCGTTCAGGTTTATATCAACTTGCCATTCAAGCTGGTGGCTGCTCAATTCGATTGAGGTAAACATGCACCAAAGTATTTTTCGCAGTCATGAGATTCCTATTGCCGAAGAGCTCATGGCTCTGCGCGAAGACTTGACCAGGGAGTTTCTCAACTACCATCAAGACTTCCTCGATGGCGAGTTTAAAAAAGGCATGCCAGTCCGTACTGTTTACAACGTGGACAGCATTGTCACGTATCGCGGCGCGTGGAAAGCCACCGGTATCAAGTACGTATTCAAGGACATGAGCAACCTGCTCGAGGTAGGAGCACGCAAGTTCTTTCCTACTGCGATCAAGCTCACCAACAAGTACGGCGGAGACTGCCCGATCAGCTCCTACAGTATTCTGGAATCTAACTCTGTCATCGGCCGGCACACTGGGCCAGAGAATCGCGATGGCAAGTACATTCGCATTCACATTCCGCTGATCGTCCCGGAAGGAGACATCTTCTTTGAGGTCGGCGGCGAGGTGATCACCTGGGCCGACTTGTTTGGTTTCGACAATCAAACCGTGCACAGCGCGCACAACTATTCACCCAAGCGTCGCCTGGTATTTCTGATCGACATCGCACGCAGTCGCATTGGCTTGCCGCCAGGTCGTCCGTATGATCGTGAGCGCGATGAGTTCTCGCATCCTCCGTTCGATCCGACTCCATACAGGACGGCAGCATGAGCGAGACACGCACCAGGACCCTGGTCCGAATGCTCACCTACCGGCTGACGGCCTGGGTGTTCACCATTTTCTGGACCTGGGTGATGATCGGCGACATCATGCAGAGCACGGCTTTTGCGACAGTTCTGCATCTGCTGTTGAGCATCGATTACTACATTCATGAGCGCATCTGGTTGCGCATCAAGTGGGGTCGATGATCATGTTCTGGCGCAAACCCAAGCTCGAGTTTGTAAACGTCATCAATGGCGTGGCAGAGCTTATGCCGATGATCGATTCACGGCAGCACCGCAACAAGTGGGTTGACCGTGCAGTGGCTGACTTCGCTGAGGTGCGCAAGGATCCGCACTGGCGCCACCAGCGAACGCTGCACACGGCGCGCTGCCCTGGCGTGTTCACGCTACAGCGGCACGGCTGGATTCTTCGCACCTGGCAGGACATCGAGATCGAGACAAACGGCGACGGCTCCAGTTTTACCTGGCGCTCGCCGAGCCAGGTGGGTGGTGACGCTGTTGGATTCCATCCAGCGGAGCAGCTCGCAGATTTCTTCGAGCCGTGGCCAGCTGACACGCTTCGCACGCTGCTCAAGATCCACACCGGCTGGCGCTGCAATGTGCCGAAGGGCTACTACCTGCTCGAGATGCCGCTGGCGCTGTCCGATGAGACTCGATTCAGCACAGTGCCTGGCTACTTCAGCAAGGAGTCTGGCCCGGCAACCATGAACGTGCAGCTGATGTGGCACGTGATGAATGGCAAGACGCTGATCAAGGCTGGAACGCCGATCGCGCAGTACATCCTGGTGCCGAAAGATCAACCTGACATGGTGTGCCGGGATGCGCAGCCAGGTGATCGGTTGCAGCTTTCAGAGCTGATGGACCAGTCGAGATGGGTCAAGAATTTTTCTGAAGTAAAAAAACTCTTCGGTGCTTAAAGTGGTGCGAGGACCGCAACATATTGTGAAAGGGCAGGGCAGTGGAAACTATTGAATCGAAACTCAACACCCACGAAGAAGTATGCGCAGTGCGCTACGCGGGAATCAATGCGCGCCTGAAAAGGCTTGAGTCGATCTTGATAGCCAGCGCAGGGGCAATCATCTTTCTGCTGCTGTCTCTTGTTCTGAAGGCCCACTGACATGATCGATCCGATCACCATCAGTGTAGTGATCGGCGGCGCCAAGGCATTGAAGGCGGCTTTCGACACGGCCAAGGAAGCGATGGACGAGTTCCGCGAATGTGCGCAAGCGGGCATGTCTGCGACCGAATCGATGGGCTCCCTGGTCAAGGTGTTCACGGCCCATGGTGAGGTGCAGAAGCACATCAACGAGGTCAGGAAATTCAAGGACGAGCCCGCACCGGTTACCGAAGACGGATCTCCGGCGCAGCCTGCCGCGAAAAAGAGTGCCACCGTGCAAGCGCTCGAGGCCATGCAATACGAGCGAGAGCTGCGCGCCCAGGAAGAAGAGCTCAAGAACTATCTCACCTGGCAGTGCAATGAGGCCGGCTTGTATGCGGAGCTGTGCTACAGGCGGGACGCGATTGTCAACGAGGAGAAGGCAGAGCTCGAGGCCAAGCGGCGCGCCGAGACGGAACGAATCCTCGAAGAGAAACGCAAGCTCATGCTGATACGTCGTGAGCGTGAGAAGACGATCGAGTCGTTGCAGCAGTTCGGTGCAGCGATCGTGATTGGTATTTGTTTGATGTTCTTCGCCTATGCCATGTGGTGGATGTTTAAATTTGAAGGGAAACTGTAATGCTCACAATGCTCTCGACGTTCCTATCGTTCTTGATGGGTGGCCTGCCCAAGATTCTGGATTTCTTCCAGGACAAGTCAGACAAGAAACATGAGATGGAGCTGGCGCGCATGCAAACAGAGCGCGAGCTGCTCCTGGCCAAGGAGGGATTCATTGCGCAGCAACGCGTCGAAGAGATTCGGCTCGATGAGATACGCACGCAAGCCACGTCGAATGAGAAAATTTCTCTTGTGGACGCTCAAAAAGCTGAGATGCAAGCGATTTACGCACACGACGCATCACTTTCTGAGGGCACCAGTCAGTGGATGAAGAACCTGCGCGCATCGGTGCGGCCGGTGATCACCTATGGATTCTTCTTCCTGCTGTGTTCTCTTGATGCCGTGCTTGCTTACCAGGGCGTCACGGCTGGTGTCTCATTCAAAGAGCTCGCCGATCAGCTTTGGGACGATGAGACGCAGGCGCTCTTCGCCAGCATCATCGCGTTCCATTTTGGCGGCCGCGCTTTCGGCAAATGAAGATCAGCGCCAAAGCGATCGAGATGATCAAGCACCATGAGGGCGTGAGGCGCAAGCCTTACCGGTGCCCGGCCAGGCTGTGGACCGTCGGTGTGGGGCACGTGATCTCGCCGGCACACTGCGCGGTCAAGTTCGATGAGCGCCTGGGACTCGAGTGTCCGCCAGACTGGGATCGGACGCTGACCATGGAGGAAGTGAATGCAGTTCTTAAAGCAGACCTTGAGCGGTTTGAGCGAGGTGTACTGCGAATGTGCCCTGGCGTTGTTGGTCGCCAAGGTGTGTTCGATGCTCTGGTGAGTTTTTCTTTCAACGTCGGCCTGGGTAACTTGCAACGCAGCGGGATCCGCATGCGCACCAACCGTGGCGACTACCAGGGCGCGGCAAATGAATTTGCGAAGTGGACCAAGGCAGCCGGCAAGGTGTTGCCTGGCCTGGTCAAGCGGCGCCTGGACGAGCGCAATCTGTATTTGAGTTAGCGGCGGCGAGCCTCTCCCTACTGGCGTGGCGATCTCCAACGCTCAACCAAGCGCCAGAATGGGTTCAACCCCGGCCACGTGCCGGGGTCTTTTTTACCCGTAAGCCTTGGCCAGTGGTCCTGAGATGGCGATGTCGTTGGCTGCCTGGTCGACCATCGATGCTGCCTTGGTCATCTTGATGAGCTTGGCCTCGAGCTGGGCGATTTCCTTGCGCAGCTCTCTGATCACGGCACGCTCATAGCGCTGGGCCATGAGGTCGCCTGATGTGAATTGATCACCACCAGGTGACCAGAGGGTTCCGTACTTGTCGAAGGACCAGCCTTGCCAGGTGCGATCGGTTTGACCTGGGAGCTGGCCCTTGACGGCAGCGCGCAGGGTCAGAAGAGCTGCATCCGGGACTCGCGTTTGTCTTTTCATCCAGCGACTTATGGTCGTTCGATGGACGTTGAGCAGGCGTTCGGCACTAGCCATGCCGAGGTCGTGCACCAGGTCGATGAGTTCTTGCACCTTGGAGTCCATGCTGTTGAGAATAGCACAACGTGATGAGACATAACAAAGTGCTACTACGCATAATGTATAGAATGATCAAGCAGTTATCGCAACATTTCAACGGCTTGTCCCCTGCAAATTGCACAGGGCTACACTACGCGCAGCAGCGTTTGAGCATTATGCACGACGGGCTATTCTCTGACCACCCATGAGGCTCGGCACGGCGTCCCAAATGGTTTCGCGTCGGTTGCGCAATTCTGCTCCTGTGTAGATGCCGGGCTTCGTGAACGTGCGCGGCCCGGCTACCTCACCCACCCAGGCCCTGGCCTTCTGGCGCTCGGCGTTCTTCTTCATCTCTTCCTCAGTTGCTGTTGTCAGATGTGTCTGCATCATTTCTCCTTTTGATGTTGCTTCGATAAATACGGACTGATCGTCTTCCTCTCAGAGCAAGCGATACACATCCAGGGGCGGTGCTTCCTGCCAGTCAGAATTCCTGCAGATGCTGGCTTCCAATTCTGGCAGCTGGTACAAAACTTCTCATCGGTCATGCGGCACCTAGCAGTTGCAGCCAGTGATCAACATTTCTACCGCGGCGAGCATTCGTGCGACGACGCAAGATCTCGCGATGTTTCTCCCGGTAGCGTTCGTTTGCTTGCTTGTGTGGATCAACCTGCGGTGGCTTCCGATCCTGGCCAGGCCCCATGGAATAGATCGCACCCCATCGTCCTTTCGTTCCGAAGCTGCGCTTCCATCCGCTGATGTGCAGCAGCTTTCGCTGGTGAGCAATCCGAATGGAGCTGTTCACACTGCGTTGGTCCATGCCCAGGATTTCTGCGATCGCTGCGGTGTGCAGTGGGCCGTGCTCTTTCAGGACCTCAAACACGGCCAGGCGGGTTGTTGGTGGCTGCCCCATTACGACACCAACCAGCGCACCATCTGGCGCAGCGTTGGCCAGGTGAACGAATCCATCGTGCCAATCGGCTTGGGCAAAATCACTCTCTGCACATTCTCCATGTCATGGTTCATGTCGGGATGGAGCTTTCGTTGATGGTAGATGCCGATCTTTACCTTGCCCGTGTCGATGTAGCGCAGTTGTTTGTTTTCCATTTATCACCTCGTCATGTATGCAGCATCAAGCTGCGGTTGTCTCAACGTCAAAGACGTGCCGTTTGATCTCTGGGTACTTGGTGGAGAACGACACAATGATTGCATTCGGCTCATCGAGCTCATGCGTTTTAGTCAAAGCATCATCCACCGACGTCGGTGTGTACCACCTGGTTCGCTCCGCCCACCATCGCTCGGCTTTGGTGCCAGCGTATCCGCTGTGCTCGATGCACACGTACTCTGAAACGCTGCGCAGTCCACAGTAATAGGTCACCTTTAGTGTGGGCACGCCTGACTTGCCGACGTGCTTGGAATACTCGATACGCTCAACATTGAGCTGAGTCGGCGGTACGTCAGTGGACAAGATCGCTCCTGCGTGCGCCAGCGTTTCGTTCTCTCGCTCTGCAATCTCAAACTCAAATCCGCACTCACAGAATCTCAGCATGATCGGCTGCATTGCACTGCAGCGCGGGCAAGTCTTGACGGGCGCAGCCTGGGGCGGACCCTTCTTCCCTTTTCTGGGAGGCTCCACCTGGTCAATGAATCCATGCCGGCGCACGTTGCCGCCGAAGTCGAGCACCAGGCAGTTCGTTTTGTTCTCATGCAGGCGCAGGCCCCGGCCAACCATCTGCACGTACAGACCAGGCGACAGGGTAGGGCGTAGCAGGATCACGGCGTCGGTCGCCGGGTGGTCGAAGCCTGTGGTCAGGATCGAGCAGTTCACCAGGGCGCGCAGCTTGCCGTCCTTGAACGCGTTGATCTTGGCATCGCGCTCGGCGTTGGTCATCTCACCCGATACATAGGTCACAGCAATACCGCGGCGAGACAGTGATGCGCTGATCTGGCTGGCATGCTCTACGGTCACGCAGAAGATCAGCCAGCTATTGCGCGCCGCGCAGCGCTCAACGATCAGGTCGGTGTGGTGTTCGACCAGGTCCATGGCGGACATGCGCTCGCCAAGCTGGCCCAGGTTGTACTCGCCACCGACGGTGCGCACGCCATCCAGATTGACATCGGCACCGTGCTGCGCGGTGAGCGGGCACAGGTAGCCTTGCTCGATCAGGTCGGCCACGTTAGCCTCGTAGCTGATGCCATCGAATAGGGCGCCATCACCCTCATGGAGGATGCCGCTGTCCAGGCGATAGGGCGTGGCTGTCAGGCCGATCAGCTTGGTGTCTGGGTTCGCTTCCACGCAAGCCTCGAGCAGCTTGCGATACATGCCGGTGCTCTTGTGCGGAATCAGGTGCGCTTCGTCGACGATGATCAGATCGAAGCGGCCAAAGAATGCCGGCTTGTTGTAGATGGATTGAATGCTGGCCACAGTCACCAGTTTGAGCTGGCGCTTGCCCAGTCCTGCCGAGTAGATACCAACCGAGGCATGCGGCCAGATGCGCTGAATCGCTTTTGCATCCTGCTCGACCAGCTCCTTGACGTGAGTCACGACCAGGATCTTTGTGCCAGGGAATTCAGTGCATGCTCGCCGAATGAAGTCGGCCAGGATGACAGACTTGCCTGACCCGGTCGGGGTGACGATCAGCGGTGCATCTTTGCCGGCAGCGAACCAGTCATAGATCGACTGGATTGCTTCGGATTGGTAGTCTCTTAGTTTCATTTGAAGTTCAACAGTTCGTCAGTTCCAGGTTTATCAATGAGCTCGCCAGCGATGGCCAGGTAGCCGATGCCGTCCAGGATGTTGTCCTGGTGCTGCGGGTTGACTTGCAGCCTGGCGATCTTGAACAGCGCCATCAGCACAGCCACGTCATGATCAGCAATGTGCATGCGCAGGTAGGTTTCCCAGTACGTTGCAATCAGCGCGAACGTGTTCTCTGGTTTGCCGTGCGTGTCTTGCCGGTCGTTGCAGATGATGCCTTCGACCACACGCAGAATCTCGCTCCTCTTCATTCTTCTTCTCCTAGTTTTTCTGCGATGGATTGTTTCATCCATCTCGGTTCACGGCCCTTGGTCATCTTCCTCTTGATGCTTTCCGGGATCTTTGGTTTTGGGCACCAGCCCAGGCAGTCTTTCGACCAGGTCCCGACAATCAATACGCCGCCGGGGTTCAAGAGCAGAAGGCTTGCCGATCGAGGCGGTGGCTCGATGTCCGGGTCACGGAACCACAGTTCGTTTGTCGTTGGATGTACTGGGTCGCTCATGACGATGCCTTTTCCAATGTGTGTGAGTTGAAGGACATGATCTCTGCGTTCACCTTTGCCAGCTCCCACTTGCGTGGCCCTTCCATTTGCATCAGTGCCAGGCTGAAGAGCAGGAAGTTTTGCAGCTTGTCGATCTGCTCCGCGTCAACGGCGCCGCTGCGAATGTCTGCGACGGTCTGCATGGCCTCACGTCGAACGTGATCGACACGGGCGCGCCATGCTGGGTCAGGTTTTTGTTTCATGCGTCCTTCTCCATGAACACATAAGCCGCAAGGACCAGAACAAGAAAAGTCATACCAATGCCAATCAGTATCCCGGCAGTCAGGAAGATCAGTTCAAGATACTGGGGAGTCATTTGCTGTAAGCCTTGGCAATGATGCGTTTCATGGCCACATACTGGCCACGCTGTGTGTCGGCGGCGACCGTGACCATGCCTTGCGCAAAGCCCATCGTCATTTCTTTGAACTCATGCGCTGGACGGTGGCCGTGCACGGCAGTGATCAGCTTGCGCAGTGCTTTGGCTTTCTTGGAATTCATGTTCTTCTTTCAAAAGGGGACGTCAGATTCTTCAATGTTGCTGCTTCCAACCAGGCGGCTACCTGGGAACTCGGCCTTCATGCCAGCGTGAAACTCATCAGACATGACTTTGCGCACAGCCACGGCCATCTCGTCGGATGTCCAGCAGGCGACAATGTCGGTGCCCATGTTTTCCTCTGAGCGGTCCGCATCCTCTGTGCAATTGGCAAAGATCAATCCAGTGTCGTTGTGTTTGTACTTGATGAATCCCTCGCCGGCATCAATTGCTTCAGCGTAGTTCACCAGGTTCGGCAGCAACAAATGCGATCGGCATCCGATACGCTGCTCGTCCACTGACAAGCTGCGAGCTTGCGCGGCACAGTGCCACTCACCATCGGTTGATGGTGTCGAGTGCACACAGGACCGACAGCTTCTAGCGGCTGCGATCTCGCCGTGGCAGATCGAGTGATGGTCGCAAAACTTGCACTGATACCAGGCGGGGTCCGTGCTGATACCAGGCGGCGGATCTTCAGCGTGGATGATCTTCTCGGCGCGAAGCATCAGCGTGTCGAACACCAGCTTATTGAAGTGGATCCACTCGCTGTGCAGCTCATCGGTGTCTTTGTTCACTGCCAGGTACAGCGCACGGTCCAGCTCAGACAGGCCCATGTAGACCTGCATCTGGGCGTAGTGCTCAGGCTTTGCTTTCTCGACGCCAGACTTGGCGAGCTCCGCAAAGCTCTTGGAACCATGGGTCTTGAATTCGACAATGGCCCAGGTCTTGGGTGCTTCAGGGAATCCCCGGCCGACGCCGTCGCAGCTGCCGCCGAAGTGGCCATCGACTGCAGAGAATCTGTGCTGCAGCTTGGTCACTGGATCCCGGTCATGGACCTCGATGCCGATGCCGCGCAGCTCTTCCAGGAAGCGTGTCTCTTCACGGTGCCCGGTATCAAACAGGCGCTTGATGCGACCTGGGAATTTCTTCTTCGTGGCCCAGCGGAATCCGTACCACAAGGCACGGCCACAAGGCTTGCCGATCTCACTCGCGCCCAGGTGAGGGCGCTGGTCTTCTGTCTTCTTCTCGTACCACTGAACGATCGCAGTTGCAGTGGTATGGGTGTGAACGGGTTCTGGCAGTTTTGGCATGGCAGTCTTTCAGTTAATGCGGTCGGTTGCAGGGTCACCAGTTAGTGAACTATCCAGAGGGAGTAACTGGCCCCTGCTGCCGGTGTTACATGCGCCACCTCCGGCTGGGCTATCGGGTGGGGTACTCGCTGCATCCGTCTGCAGTACTGGCTGGTCACTACGGCCAGTGGCACGGCGACATCCGCTTTCCCCCATGATCATCAGGCTGCGACTTTCTTCTTCCACACTGGTGTCGAAGAGGCCGCAGGCGCCGCTGCCGCTACAGCAGAGGATCGAAGGGCGGGCGACGCTGCAACAGGCTGCGTGCTGCCGCTCGAGCTGTACGCCTTGACGCGGTTCTGCGGGTCGTAGCCTTCGCGCTGCTCGACGTCGACATCGATCACGACCGGGATGTTGTGCAGCTGATCGGTGTCGGACAGATTGAGCACGCCGATCGAGCGGCACAGTGAAGACAGCTGGCGCTGGCTGATCTCTTCGGCCTTCTTGTTCGCGTTGCGAATGTTCAGGCGCTCCCAGATCTTGCGACCCTTGCCCTGGCCATCGAGCACCTCGAAGGTGATCTCCAGGTACTCGCCGTTCCCATTCTTGGTCGGCTTGATCTGGCTGGCGACAGCCATGCACAGGTACTTGCCTTTGGGCAGGCAGTCATACGAGTCAGCGGGTTCAACAGTGTTTGCATCAAATTGGATTGAGGCCATGGTTCAGTTTCCTTTTCAGTTAGCGATGGATGAAGCAAAAGATTCCCAGGACAGTGGGAGTGAATCTGGCAAGCCGTACCTGTTCTTTGCCAGGTAGGCAGGTTTCTCGGTCGTGTACATGAGGCGCTCGCCGGTAGTCACACCGCGGCGGACTTCCTTGTTGAACCCGACTTCGGTTTCTTTGGTGATCACGCGGAAGTTGCAGAACAGGACGGCGTCGCACCATTCCTGGATCAGTGCGCTCGAGCGCTCCTGCAGCTTCGGGCGGTACCGGTCATATGGCTCAGTCTCTGGCGAGTCGAAGCGCTTGATCTCGGTGTGGGCAATCATCACGCAGGCCATGCCCTTGTCATCGCGCAGGGCAGCCAGGCCGTCGAGCACCGTGCGCCAGTAATCCGCAGCGATGATGGCGCCCTTGCCGTAGGCCAGAGCCTTGTCGTCATGCTTGCTGTGGATGTCCTTCCAGATCAGGTTGTCGAGCCAGTCCAGGGAGTCGATGACGACAGTGCTGAAGTTGTGCTCTTCTTCATACAATGTGCCAATCGCACCAAGCACGTCGTCAAAAGACTGAGCGACGGGGAAGTGATCGACCTCGAGGCGGCCCAGGCCGTCCTCGGTCAAGATGAAAATCGGGCTTGGTGCGCCGGCACCGAAGGTGGTTTTGCCTAGGCCGTGCGGGCCGTAGATCATCACGCGTGGGGCCTTGATGCCCGTGCTGCGTTTGATTGAATCGAGATTGAATGCCATGGTGTTCTTTCGTTTGTAGGTTTGATTATGCTTTGACTTCGACTGAGGCTTTGGCTTCCTTCACAGTGATGGCTTCAGAGATGATCTTGTAGATTGCTGGCTCATTGGCTCGCAGGAATTTGACGCCAGTTTCGTCGAGCTTGGTTTCGATCTTGATCGGACGGAATTCCTTTGGCAGTACCTGGCAGATCTCGGCCAGCTTTTCCATGTCCGCTTTGTAGGACAGCTTGCCAGTGATGGTGACCTTCATGCCGCTGGCCAGCTCGTGGGTCTGGCTGCCTTCTTCGCGCTTGCCCAGCAGAGCAATCATCTGCTCTTCGATCTTGATGCGGCGCTTGTTGGCCAGGTTTTCTGCAGCTTTGGCGGCAATGAATTCTTCGACCAGTTGGTCGATGGTGACGGTGGTTTCGGTTGCGAGTGCGATTGTCATGATGATTTCTCCAGGTGATTAAACAGTCAGTGCTACGTTTGCATTTGAAGTGGTGATTGCATTGATCACCCACTCGATGTTGTCCTGGTCGAGTCGTGCCAGGTGGTACATCTTTGCGCAAGCGATGCCAAGCTGACGCACCTGATCGTATTCACCAACACCATCGATGACGACGCGGTAATCGTTCTTGCCTGCATGCAGGATGCTGATGCCGACAGCTGGGTTGATGGCTTTGTTTTTTGAGTGGGCTTGCAGTTTCATGTTCAGTTCTCCAGTTCAGTTCAGTTGCTGACGCCGTGTCAGTGATTGAGATTCTGGGGCACTGGTGCGGAAAACGCAATAGCCTATTTGCGACAGACACATGAAAAGTTTTCATGTGTTGTCAGATAGTTACGTTGGCAGAATCCACAGGACCTTGGCGGCCCAGGCGATCTCTTTGTTCTCCAGGACGGAGGTAGTGCTGCACATGATGACCAAGTTGTAGAGGCCCTGTTTGTATCCGCGCTTGATGGCTGCCTGCATCAGGCGCCCATCCGTTAGCGCCACCACGCACAGCTTGTCCATACATTCGGCGGGCTCGAGATGAGATCCTGACACGAAATAGATCCAGCCGTCTTTCGGCGTATTGACGGCGCGCATCTGCAGGGCAAAGGATCCATTCGGCACATCAGCCGGCGCGATGATGGTGTCGTGGGTGCCCTTGGGCAGTAGCGTGACCTGGCAATCTGACCCGATGTGGCCAGCGATAGGAACCTTGCGCACGTCATCCACGACATCGATGCCTGCCTGGCGCATGATCTCAGTGACCGGAACCATGAAGACGTCGGCGATCGCCTTGGCGTCGTCCATGGACATCGAGCGCTTACCCTGGAACATGTAAGACACCGCGGCTGGGTCCAGTCCGATCTTCTTGCCCAGCTGGCGCTGGGACATTTTCAGCGCCTTCAATTTCTCCTTAAACCAGATTTTATTCATGGGCTTCCATCTGTTTGCTAGTTTCGCAATAGGCAAAAGATGTTGCGCTTGCCACAACGCGATGTCAAGAGCCGATAGAATTGCTACGTTTTCCATTTATTAGGTTAGCTCCCATGTTTCAAATCAAGCACACGTTGAACCCAGCGCACGGAGTAGTGCGCATGCTGGGAGGTTGCCAGGAGATCGGTCGGGCCCTCGATGTTCATGCGTCGACAGTCAGCCGGTGGTCAAAAGATGCGAAGTCTGGCGGTACCGGCGGACGCATTCCGCAGAGGCATTGGGCTGCGCTGGCATCGATGGCGCAGACTAAGGGAATCACTTTGTCGATCGAACAGCTGGCAGGCTTTCGACTTAGCTGATGCGGCTTTCGCAACAGCATGAGATAATTAGCACGCCAGCGCCGATTCGCCTGTCTAGCTAACGGGCGATTCACTGACATCCCCTGTCCCGGTTATCGGCGCTGGCACCTATTGAAGGACGGGGAAAAACAAGAACAGGACAGGGGATGCAGTCGACAGCAGAATCAATTGCCCGCCAGTTGGGCGGAGCTACCAAATCAGGTGATAACTGGTCGTGCCGGTGCCCGGCGCACGACGACAAAAGAGCCTCTCTTTCAATAGCAGAAAAGGATGATGGCAAGCTACTGGTCCACTGCCACGCAGGATGTGATCAGGCGCTGGTTGTCAGCGAGCTCAAGGCGCATGGGTTATGGCCAAATGCAAGGCCCGGGCCAGACGCACCGATGCCGGCACCCGTCCAGATTAGTCTTGGACAACCCTCTGGCCGTCCGGTCGCAACCTACGATTACACCGATGAGCATGGCGAGGTGCTCTACCAGGCACTGCGCTACGAGCCCAAAACATTCCGGCAGCGCCAGCCATTACCAGGCGGATCATGGCTTTGGTCGATCAAGGGCGTGCAGCGTGTGCTCTACCGGCTTACCGAAGTTCTTGCCGCAGTCGCAGAGGGCCGCACGGTCTACATCTGCGAGGGCGAGAAGGACGTCGAGACAGCCAGGGCGCTGGGCCTGGTGGCCACATGCAATGCCATGGGCGCAGACAACGGCAGCGGAAACAAGTGGCTGCCTGAGTTCTCTCAACATCTGGCCGGCGCCAACGTGGTGGTCATTCCTGACCAGGACGAACCAGGCATCCGGCACGCAGAGTGGGTGATTCAGACTCTCACTGGCGTCGCAAACTCCGTCAAGGTCGTCAACGTAGCGGCAGGCAAGGACCTGGCTGACTGGGTCCAGGCAGGCGCGACCGTCGCGGATCTCGAAGAGCATGCCGTCGACGCGTTTGAGGTAGTAGCAGACACCCCGGTCAGCAATGACATTTCCCATGGCTTCAAGTTTTTTGATGTTGCCGACCTGATCTCTGACATCCAACCGATCGACTGGCTGGTCAAGCGGTTCTTCGAGACTGACTCCCTGGCGGTGGTGTTCGGACCACCAGGTGGTGGCAAGTCGTTCTTCGCGGTTGACATTGCATGCTCGATCGCCACGGGCACGCCCTGGTTCTCAAACAAGGTCAAGCCTGGCCCAGTGTTCTACATCGCGGGCGAGGGCCTCAACGGTTTGTCGCGTCGCTTCAAGGCGTGGGAGCTTGGCCGGGAGATCAAGCTGCCGCATGGCGCCGTGTTCAAGTCGGGCAGCGCCATGCAGATCCTGGATGAGGACAACGTCCGCGAGGTGTCGGACATGATTGCTGAGCAGGTAGCCATCAACGGCGAGGTCCCTGGGGCAATCATCATCGATACGCTGGCCAGAAACTTCGGAGCCGGCGACGAGAACAGCACCGAGGATATGTCCATGTTCATTCAGCACGTGGACAAATGGCTGCGCCACCGATTCAAGTGCTGCGTGATCATCGTCCACCACAGCGGCCACAACATGGAGCGGGCCCGCGGATCCTCAGCGCTGAAGGCAGCTGTCGACTCCGAGTGCGAAGTCACCAAGGATGAGAGCGGCACCGTCCGGGTCAAGTTCACCAAGATGAAGGAAGCAGAGCTGCCAGAGGAACTGATGTTGCGTCTGCGCAGCATCGAGCTTGGCGTCACGGATGAGGACGGCGACCCGGTCACCAGTGCGTGCCTGGATATTGCCGGCGACCTCATCCACAACAAGATCGCGGAGCGCAGCGACAAGTCAGGCATCACAGCTATCGAGGCGCTGGTCCTGCTTGACCAGGAGTGGCGGACCATCCGTCGCCTGGCAGACGATCTCGAGTGCTCGAAGTCCACAGCCGGCAACATCATGTCAGCCCTCAAGCGCTTCGGTTTTGTCAACGACCAGGGCATCACAGAAGAAGGAACCGCTGCTCTTTCCAGGACCGGGCACTCCGTTCTGGGCAACGGCAAGCCAGTCTGGAGGCGTGGCAAATGAGACAACAATTCTTGTCCACGAAGAGCGTGGACAGTAGCAAAAAGACAATGTCCACGAAGTCAATGGACAGGATGGACAGAACCCTCAAAACCCGCATGAATACTGGGTTTTCTTGTCCACGGTGCCCATGGACAAAGTTGGGCGCCAGATGTCCACGTGTCCACCACCCTATATAAGGGTGGACACTCAATGGACATGCCTCGGACAGAGCAGAAAAAGGAGAATGAAATGATCGAATTGTTGCTGCCGTATCCGCCGTCAGGCAATCACATGTGGAAGCATGCTGGTGGTCGACACTACCTGACTGAAAGCGCTTTGCGGTATTACAGCCTGGTCCGGTCAATCGTTCGAGAGCAGGCCAAGGTGATGAACCTGGACATCGACCTGGATGTGATCTGTGTGCTGCATCCACCAGACAAGCGGCGCCGTGATCTCGACAATGCCTGGAAGGTGATTGCCGATGCCATCACAAAAGCTGGAGTCTGGCAGGACGATAAGTTCATCAGGCGCCTGACCCTGGAGTGGGCCGATGTGCGAGGCGGCGGCATGGCCATGGTTTCGATTCAGCGACGTGTTGAGAAAACCGTATCATGACCATGATTTCACAACCTTCTGGTGCTATGAAACGGATCTACGCCGTCAACGAGAATGGCCGACGCATTGGTGAATCGCACCAGGCCGCTCGCTTGACTGATGAACAGGTCGATCGAATCCGAGATCTTCACGAGGATCACGGGCTGTCATATCTGCAGCTCGCGAAGATGTACTTCGTGTCGAAGCAGACCATCGCATCGATCTGTCAGTACCAGCGTAGAGCTCAGACTCCCTTTGGGTTCAAAACCCTGATCGTGGAGGATGACGATGTTTGAGGATGTTACAAAATCGACAGCGCTCACAGACGCATCAGAACGCGCTCTGACGCCAAAGCAGCAGATGTTCATCCGCGAGTACCTGATCGACCTGAACGCAACCCAGGCAGCGATCCGGGCCGGATACAGTGCCAAGACAGCCAATGAGCAGGCCAGCAGGCTGTTAGCCAATGTCAACATCAAGGCTCACGTCCAGGCAGCGATGGACAAGCGGTCCCAGGAGACAGGCATTGATGCCAAATATGTACTGCAGGGCATCGTCAAGCTGATCGATCGATGCGAGCAGGCAGTGCCGGTCCTGGACAACGAGGGCTCACCGACCGGCGAGTTCCGCTTTGAGGGCAACACAGCGATGCGTGGCTATGAGCTCCTGGGCAAGCACCTCAAGTTATTCACTGACAAGGTGGAGATCGACGTCGGCGAGACACTCGCCGAGAAAATAAAGGCCGCACGTGAACGCACGATCGAAGGTTGAAGCGCAGCTGATTGACCTGGTCGTGAGCTACCGGCACAACCCGCTGGGGTTTGTGATCGGCGCATTCGAGTGGGGCAAGGGCGAGCTGGCCGCATTCCAGGGCCCGGATGATTGGCAGCGTCTCATCCTGGCCGAGATCGGCGAGCGACTGAGGGCTGGTGAGATCGATGTGCAGGATGCCATCCAGATTGCTGTGGCCAGTGGCCACGGTATCGGCAAGTCAGCGTTTGTGTCCTGGATCATCTTGTGGGCTGTCAGTACGCATGAAGACACCAAGGGCGTGGTCACGGCCAACACCGAGAACCAGCTCAAGACCAAGACCTGGGCCGAGCTGGCCAAGTGGCACCGGCTGTGCCTGACCAAGCACTGGTTCGAGCTCACGGCCACAGCGCTATTCTCAAAAGACAAAGAGCACGAAAAGACCTGGCGCATCGACATGGTGCCCTGGTCCGAGCGCAACACCGAGGCGTTTGCCGGCTTGCACAACAAGGGCAAGCGCATCTTGCTGGTGTTCGATGAGGCATCAGCGATCCCGGACATGATCTGGGAAGTGGCAGAGGGCGCACTGACCGACTCGGACACCGAGATCATCTGGTGCTGCTTTGGTAACCCGACCCAGAACGTGGGGCGGTTCCGCGAATGCTTCGGAAAGTTCCGGCACCGATGGTTCACCAGGCAGATCGACAGCCGCACGGTCAAGATGACCAACAAGAAGCAGCTCCAGAAGTGGGTCGATGACTATGGCGAGGACTCTGACTTCGTCCGGGTTCGTGTTCGTGGTGTATTCCCATCAGCGTCAAGCAATGCGCTGATCGGCCCCGATGACATCGACGCATCGATGGCCCGCAAGTACAAGCCTGGTGAGCAGGATTTCGCCGCCATCATTTTGGGTGTTGACGTTGCCCGCCAAGGTGATGATGCCAGTGTGATTGCTCGCCGGCAGGGCAGGGTGCTTCATCCTCTGCGGTCGATGCGCATCCCGGACACTATGCTGGTGGCCCAGCAGGTCGGCATGGATTGGGACGAGCACAAGGCTGACGCCTGCTTCGTTGATGCCACTGGTGGCTACGGCGTTGGCGTGGTCGACGCATTGCGCCAGGTCGGCCGGGATCCGATCGAGGTGTACTTCAGCGGCAAGGCCACAGACCCTCGCTACTTCAACAAGCGCAGCGAGATGTACTTCGAGATGGCCAAGTGGGTGAAGTCCGGCGGCTCATTGCCAGATGACAAGGAGCTGCATGAGGAGCTGTGCGCTGCGACCTATACGTTCCAGGGCGACAAGTTCAGGCTGTGTGACAAGGACGACATCAAGGATGTCATCGGCCGATCACCCGACAAGGCCGACGCCTTTGTTCTCACGTTCGCTCAGACCGTGATCAGGCAGCAACCGATCGAGCGTTATCGAACAACCAACAACAACCCACTGACATTCGACCCCTATGAACACATGCGATGAGGTACGCGTGAGCGATGCTGGTACCAATACGATTGCGACGCAACGGGTAGTGATTCGACGCGGCAGCCTGAGTGATCTGCAGTACGCGCCAAACTTCGACCAGTTGATTGATCAGTATGCAGAGCAATCGTCCATCAGCGGGATGCCATCACGCAATCCGCAGTGGCCGATGTACCAGCAGATGGTCGCTGCCGGCGCATTCCATGTGATCTGTGCCTATGCTGATACCACGCTGGTTGGCTTTGTCACTGTGCTTTGCTCTGTGTTGCCGCACTACGGTGCGCTGATGTGCACGACGGAATCATTCTTTGTGGATGAGCACTACCGAAAGGGCGGCACGGGATTGCGGATGCTGAGAGAAGCAGAGCAATTGGCCAAGGACCTTGGTGCGTATGGCTTGCTGATCAGTGCCCCAATGGGTGGCCGATTGGCAGATGTGCTTCCCAGGGCTGGCTACGAAGAGACGAACAGAGTGTTTTTTAGGAAGCTGGCATGAGCAATGTGGTAGCCCTTGAACGCAGAATCCCAGCGATGAGCAACGATGCCATCGCTTCGGTGCGTGCGCTCGAGCATTCGCTATCTGACATGCCGCAACAGAAGATCGAGACGCACCATGCGTTGCACGGCGGAATGTACGCCCGCACGATTCAGATAAAAGCCGGCGTCCTGCTTACAGGCGCCGAGATCCTGGTACCGACCACGCTGATCGTCAATGGCGATGTCACTGTCTATGTAGGTGACCAGTCGGTTCGCTTGCAAGGCTACTGTCTACTGGCTGCTGGCGCTGGTCGCAAGCAGGCATTCCTCGCGCACGAAGACACAATACTCACCATGCTGTTTGCGACCGATGCCACGAGCATCGAGCAGGCAGAGAACCAATTTACGAACGAGGCGCACATGCTCATGTCGAGACAAGATGGCGCGATCAATCACTTCAACATCACAGGAGAATGACCTATGTCAGGTGCAACGATGGCAGTGCTGGCCACAACAGCTGCAGTGGGTACGGCATACAGTGTTTACGCTGGTGAGCGAGCAGCTGGCCAGCAACAGCAAGCCCAGGCTGAGGCCAAGAAGGCCGCAACTGAGCAAGCAAACCAGGCAGACCAGGCCAACAACAAGGCCAACGCCAAGCGCGCCGATGTTGGCGGTCTGCTCTCAGCCAATATGCAGCAGGCCCAAGGTGGTGGCAGTAGCACCATGCTGACTGGTCCAACAGGCGTCGATCCGGGTTCGCTTAACCTCGGCAGAAACACTCTTCTAGGCTCATAACATGTCAGAGTACACCAGCGACGCACAGTCAAATTCCAAGTCACCCACGCGTGACAAGCTGTACACGCGCTGGGGACAACTGAAGACCGAGCGCGCATCGTGGTATCCGCACTGGAAAGAGCTGTCGGATTACATGCTGCCGCGCAGCGGTCGATTCTTTATTCAGGACCGAGATCGTGGCCAGCGCCGGCACAACTCGATCTACGACAACACCGGCACCAGGGCGCTTCGCATCCTGGGCGCTGGCATGATGTCTGGCGCCACATCGCCGGCCAGGCCGTGGTTTCGACTGACGATCGCTGATCCTGACCTGGCGCAGTACGGCCCGGTCAAGCAGTGGCTGTCCGACGTCACGGTTCTCATGCTCTCAGTGTTCCAGAAGTCGAACACCTATCGCAGCCTGCACTCGATGTATGAGGAGCTGGGCTGCTTTGGCACTGGCGCATCGATCGTGATGCCTGATTTCAAGAACATCATCCACCACCAGACCCTGACCACTGGCGAGTATTGCATTGCCACTGACTTCAGAGGCAATGTGAACACCCTCTACCGTGAGTTTCAGCAGCCGGTACATGCTGTTGTCGGTGAGTTTGGGTATGACAACTGCAGCAAGACGGTCAGGAACATGTTCGACCGCGGCACGCTCGACACCTGGGTGACGATGGTGCATGCCATCGAGCCAAGAGCAGACCGTGAGCGCGACACTCGAAAGAAGGACGCCAAGAACATGGCGTACAAGTCGTGCTACTTCGAGCTCAACGCGGAGCCCAACAAGTATCTGCGCGAGTCCGGCTTCAAGGAATTCCCCGCCCTGGCACCTCGCTGGGCAGTAGCCGGTGGCGACATCTACGGCAACAGCCCTGGGATGGAAGCACTGGGCGATGTGAAGCAATTGCAGCACGAACAGTTGAGAAAAGCGCAAGGCATTGACTTCAAGACATTGCCGCCGCTCCAGGTTCCAACGTCGATGAAGAACCGCGACATCGACCGCATGCCAGGTGGCATCAGCTATTACGACGCGACGACGCAAGGTGGCGGCATTCGCTCTGCGTATGAAGTGAACATCGATCTGTCGCACTTGCTGGCTGACATCCAGGATGTGCGCGAGCGCATCAAGGGTTCGTTCTATGCGGACCTGTTCCTGATGCTGGCCAACAGCACCAACTCGAGCATGACGGCAACCGAAGTGGCCGAGCGCCATGAGGAAAAGCTGCTCATGCTGGGACCGGTGCTCGAGCGCCTGCACAACGAGCTGCTCGACCCGCTGATCGAGATGACGTTCAGCCGAATGATCGAGGCCGGCGTAGTCCCGCCTCCACCAGAAGAGCTCCACGGCATGGACATCAGCGTCGAGTTTGTATCGATGCTGGCCCAGGCACAACGTGCGATCGCGACCAACGGGATCGACCGCTTCGTGGGCAACCTGGGTGCGGTGGCTGGATTCAAGCCTGACGTCCTGGATAAGTTCAACTCGGACGAATGGGCTGATGCGTACAGCGACATGCTGGGCGTGGATCCGAAGCTGATCATCCCGAACGACAAGGTGGCGATCATTCGCAAGCAGCGAGCTGAGGCTCAGGCCGCACAAGCCCAGGCGCAAACGATGCAGCAAGGCGCACAGGTTGCGAAAGATCTATCCCAGGCTGACACCAGCGGGCAAAACGGGCTGACCGATGTGATGAACATGTTCAGCGGATACAACTCACCATCAGCAATTGAGGTTTAAACCATGGCCATGATCAACTTGAAAGAAGTCCAAGAGCACAGAGAGGCCGAGATCTACAAGGCCAGTGAGTATGGCTACGGCACGATGATTGATCTCGATGGTGAGACTGTCGAAGCACTCGGCCTGAATGGCGCACTGGCAGCTGGTCAGAAGGTCACGATCCAGGCAGTGGGCGTGGTCATCCGTCGCAGCGAGGAGCTCGAAGCCGGCGATGACTCAGGTGGTAAGGACACCAATGTCTGCATTCAGCTGACCGACATCGACGTCAAGCAGCAGGGCAAGGCTGATTCTGCTGCTGCAGCGACGATGCTATACGGCAGTGATGACTGACCGGGTACGCGTGAGACGCCTGGCTAACTTTACATTTCAACCATGAGCACATTCGATCCACTGGACCTGCGAGGCCAGGAGCGCGTCAAAGAGCAATCTGAGGAGCGCACAAAGCTGGCCCTGCAAAACGAGCAGGACGATTTCAAGTGGCTTATGAGTAGCAAACGTGGTCGCCGCATTGTGTGGCGACTGTTGGAGCGTACTGGTGTGTACCGTAGCTCGTTCACAGGCAACAGCGAGACATTCTTCCGGGAAGGTCAGCGCAATGTCGGTCTGATGCTGATGGCACAGATTAACGAATTCTCTCCAGACCAGTACGCGTTAATGCTCAAGGAGCAGCAAGATGGCAGAAAGCATGATGACGGAAACGGGCGCACCTAACACTGAAGCCCAGCCTACATCCTCCGCGGCGACGGACGTGGCCAACGCTACGACCACACCCGCAACACAGCAGCAAGCAACCGAAGGCACGACTGCACCCACCACGACAGATGCTGGTGCTGTGCAGAAGACCGAAGGCGAACAGGGAAACTCAGACGGCAAGCCGGCTGGAGCACCTGAGATGTATGAGTTCACCGTCCCTGATGGCATCCAGATGGATGAAACAGGGTTGGCTTCGTTCTCAGAATTCGCCAAGGAATTGGACATGCCGCAGGAAGCTGCGCAGAAGATGCTCGAAAAGATGGGACCTGCATGGCAACAACGCCAGGCTGATGCCATCGCCACGGTTC
>Ga0208643_1000178_pt1 | contig 42022 bp, 30 predicted proteins | sample VirMetDEL_Nov_12_FD_184516 | JGI IMG/M metagenome (GOLD analysis project Ga0208643, IMG submission 184516) | Aqueous microbial communities from the Delaware River and Bay under freshwater to marine salinity gradient to study organic matter... | ecosystem: Environmental > Aquatic > Marine >...
AGGTAATAAAATAGATTCTAATAACCCTAATAATTTTGGTATTTTCCAAAAAGGATATTCAGGACAAAATGCTTATGATAATTTTACCGTATTAAATAATAGAATACCTACAAAACAATTTGTAGCTGTTGTTTATCCTGATTATGTAAATATTACATATAGCTGCGCTATATCTACATATTATGTAGATCAAATGAACAAAATAATTGAAGCAATTAATTATGCTTCTGATTCATATTGGGGAAATCCTGAACGTTTTAAGTTTAGAGCAATGATTGATGATTTTACTAATGTAGTAGAAACTCAAAAAGGAGCAGAAAGATCAGTAAAAACAACATTTAATATAAAATTAAACGGATATATAATACCAGAAATAGTACAAAAATCACTAGTTTCTGTAAGTAAATTTAACGAAAAATCAAAAATAATATTTTCTATGGAAGTTATTGAAAATGAAGAATTCTTTGAGGGTACTAATGATGGTAATAGAGTAGTTACAGATAATGTTTCTAATCAAGAAGCTAAAAAAAGAACTACAACTATATCTTAGTTTTAATATTTATACCCAAATACAAAGATTTATAAATGGCCAATATAAGATTTTTAGACCAAGTACCAATAGCTTCATTCCAAGGTCAAGGAAGCAATAATGGCGAATCAGGACAATCTGGTTCTTCAGGTTCTGCAGGTAGCTCAGGTTCTACTGGTAGTTCTGGGGGATCTGGCTCTTCTGGCTCTTCAGGCTCTTCAGGCTCATCCGGCTCTTCAGGTACTTCAGGAACATCAGGTTCTGTAGGTACTTCAGGTTCAGCAGGTTCTTCTGGTTCAGCTGGTACTTCAGGTAATATTGGTTCTTCAGGTCAAGCAGGTACTTCAGGATTAAGTGGATCAAATGGATCATCAGGTTCAAGTGGATTTTCAGGAACAACTGGTACATCAGGTTCAAGTGGTGGAGCTTCTGGTTCATCAGGAACTGGTGGTTCATCAGGTGAATCAGCTCTAGCAAGTTCATCAGGTTCATCCGGTAGTTCAGGTTCATCTGGTGAAGCAGGACAAGCAGGAGAAAGTAAAACATCAGGTACTGCAGGTTCTTCAGGTACAACAGGTTCAGCAGGTGCAGCAGGAGGAAGTAATCAAAGTGCTACTTCAGGAACATCAGGTTCTTCAGGTAGTACTGGAGATGCAGGTCAATCAGGATCTTCAGGTTCTGCTGGTACTTCAGGTACTTCAGGAGAAAATGGTTCAAATGGTCAATCAGGTACATCTGGTGAATCCGGAACAACAGGTACTGTAGGTTCAAGTGGTGAAAGTGCTACATCAGGTAATTCAGGTTCATCTGGTTCTTCAGGTTCATCAGGTCAAGCTGGTCAAGGTGGTACAAGTGGTACTGCAGGATCAAGTGGTACAACAGGTTCAGCAGGAGCCGCAGGTGAAAGTGAATTAAGTGCTACTAGTGGAACTAGTGGTTCTTCAGGAACAACAGGAACTGCTGGTTCTTCAGGTAATGGAGGAGAAAGTCAAGAAAGTAGTACATCAGGTACATCAGGTACAAGTGGTACAACAGGTTCAGCTGGAGATGGAGGTCAAGGTAATTTAAGTAATACATCAGGAACTTCGGGTTCAAGTGGTACAACAGGTTCTGCAGGTAATGCTGGAGAAAGTGGTGATAGTACTACTTCAGGCTCTGCAGGTTCAAGCGGTACAACGGGTTCTTCAGGAACTGGAGCAGGTGCCGGTACTTCAGGTGCAAGTGGTACATCAGGTATTTCTGCAACATCAGGCTCAAATGGTAGTTCAGGTGAAAATGGTACAAGTGGTAATTCAGCTACTTCAGGAACATCAGGTTCAACTGGTACTACAGGATCATCAGGTAATGATGGTTTTAGTGGGTTTAGTGGGTCATCAGGTACTTCAGGAACAACAGGTTCTGTAGGTACTTCAGGTGATGATAGTACATCAGGCTCATCAGGAACATCTGGATCATCAGGTAGCTCAGGAGTAGATGGTACAAGTGGAGATAGTAAAACATCAGGTACATCAGGTACAAGTGGTACTACAGGTACAACAGGTAGTGCTGGTTTAAGTGATGAAAGTAAAACATCTGGAACTAGTGGTTCATCAGGTTCATCTGGTTCTTCAGGAACTGCAGGTGAAAGTAATTTAAGTCAAACATCAGGTACAAGCGGTACCTCAGGAACAACAGGTTCAGTTGGGGTAGCCGGTGAAAGTAATTTAAGTGCTACTTCAGGAACATCAGGTTCTTCTGGTACTACAGGTACTACAGGTAGTTTTGGAGAGAGTGGTAATTCAGCTACTTCAGGTACAGCAGGTTCAAGTGGTACAACAGGTTCTTCAGGAACAGGTGCAGGAGCAGGTACAAGTGGAGAATCAGGTACTTCAGGTATTTCAGCTACATCAGGTTCAGCAGGTACTTCAGGTTCACAAGGAGCTGATGGTGTAGCAGGTACAAGTGGTGAAAGTGGTACTTCAGGAACATCTGGTTCAAATGGTAGTTCAGGTACAACTGGTAATGTTGGTACAGCAGGTGAAAGTAATATAAGTGATACAAGTGGTACAAGTGGTACTTCAGGTACTACGGGTTCAGCAGGAGATGCTGGAGCAAGTAATTTAAGTAATACTAGTGGTACATCAGGTACTACAGGTTCAAATGGAGAAGCAGGTCAAGGTGGTGAAAGTAGAACATCAGGTACTTCAGGTTCAAGTGGTACAACAGGATCAACTGGAGTTGCAGGTGAAAGTGAATTAAGTACTACTTCAGGTACAAGTGGTTCATCAGGTACTACAGGTTCAGCAGGTGAAGCTGGTCAAAGCGGAGAAAGTAAAACATCAGGCACTGCAGGTTCTTCAGGTACAACAGGTTCTTCAGGAACAGGTGCAGGAGCAGGTACAAGTGGGGAATCAGGTACTTCAGGTATAAGTGCCACTTCAGGTTCTTCGGGAACTTCAGGTTCACAAGGAGCTGGAGGAGTAGGAGGTAATAGTGCTACTTCAGGAACTTCTGGTTCAAGTGGTACAACTGGATCATCAGGTGATGCAGGTTCAAGTGAAGAAAGTAATACATCAGGTACATCAGGTACAAGCGGTTCAAATGGTACTGCTGGAGATGGAGGTCAAAGTGCATTAAGCAGTACTTCAGGAACTTCTGGTTCAACAGGTAGTTCAGGTAATGCAGGTCAAGGTGGTGAAAGTACTACCTCAGGTACAAGTGGTTCTTCAGGAACAACAGGTTCAAATGGTGAAGCTGGTCAAGATGGTGAAAGTAAAACATCAGGAACATCAGGTTCTTCAGGTACTACGGGTTCAGCAGGTGAAGCAGGGGCAAGTAATTTAAGTGCTACTAGTGGAACTAGTGGTTCTTCAGGAACAACAGGTTCAGCAGGTGAAGCTGGTCAAGGTGGTGAAAGTAAAACATCTGGAACTTCAGGTACATCTGGATCTACAGGAACTGCAGGATCACATGGAGCAAGTAATCAAAGTATGACTTCAGGTACTTCTGGTTCAAGTGGTACAACAGGTTCAGCAGGTGAAGCTGGAGAAAGTGGTGATAGTAAAACCTCAGGTACAAGTGGTACTTCAGGTACTACAGGTTCAGTGGGAGCAGCAGGTGAAAGTAATTTAAGCCAAACATCAGGAACTAGTGGTTCATCAGGAACTACAGGTTCAGCAGGTGCAGCTGGTGAAAGTAATATAAGTAATACTTCAGGTACTGCAGGTTCTTCAGGTACTACAGGTTCTTCAGGAACAGGAGCTGGTTCTGGTACTTCAGGTGCTAGTGGTACTTCAGGTATATCTGCAACTTCAGGCTCTTCAGGAACTTCAGGTTCACAAGGAGCAGATGGTGTAAATGGAACTAGTGGTAATAGTTCTACTTCAGGAACTACAGGTTCTTCAGGTTCATCAGGTAATGCTGGGGTAGCAGGTGCAAGTGCATTAAGTGCTACCTCAGGTACAAGTGGTTCATCAGGAACAACAGGTTCAGCAGGTGAAGCTGGAGAAGGTGCATTAAGCAAAACTTCAGGTACTTCAGGATCATCAGGAACAACAGGTTCAGCAGGTGCCGCTGGTGAAAGTGAATCTAGTGCTACAAGTGGAACATCTGGTACTTCAGGAACAACAGGTTCAGCAGGTGAAGCAGGTGAAAGTAATTTAAGCCAAACATCAGGAACTAGTGGTTCATCAGGAACTACAGGTTCAGCAGGTGTAGCAGGTGAAAGTAATATAAGTAATACATCAGGAACAGCTGGATCAAGTGGTACAACAGGTTCTTCAGGAACAGGAGCTGGTTCTGGTACTTCAGGTGCTAGTGGTACTTCAGGTATATCTGCAACTTCAGGCTCTTCAGGTTCTTCAGGTTCACAAGGAGCTAATGGTGCAGCAGGTGAAAGTAAAACAAGTGGTACTTCAGGTACTTCAGGTACAACAGGTTCAGCAGGGGATGCTGGAGCAAGTAATCAAAGTGCTACTAGCGGAACTAGTGGTTCATCAGGAACAACAGGTTCAGTAGGTGTAGCAGGTGAAAGTAATTTAAGCCAAACTTCAGGTACTTCAGGATCATCAGGAACAACAGGTTCAGCTGGAGAGGCTGGAGAAAGTGCTTTAAGTGCTACCTCAGGTACAAGTGGTACTACAGGTTCAACAGGTAATGCTGGTCAAGGTGGTGAAAGTAAAACATCAGGTACTTCTGGTTCAAGTGGTACTACAGGCTCAGCAGGTGTAGCAGGTGAAAGTAATTTAAGTAGTACTTCAGGTACTGCAGGTACAAGTGGTACTACAGGTTCAAGCGGTACCGGAGCAGGTTCAGGTACAAGTGGTGAATCAGGTACTTCAGGTATTTCGGCTACCTCAGGATCATCAGGAACAACAGGTTCAAATGGTACTGCTGGAGATGGAGGACAAAGTGCATTAAGTAATACTTCAGGTACAAGTGGTACTACAGGTTCAACAGGTAATGCTGGTCAAGGTGGTGAAAGTAAAACATCAGGAACCTCAGGTTCATCTGGAACTACAGGTTCAGCAGGAAATGCAGGAGCAAGTAATTTAAGTAAAACATCAGGAACTAGTGGTTCATCAGGTACTACAGGTTCAGCAGGTGTAGCTGGTGAAAGTGAATCTAGTGCTACAAGTGGTACATCTGGTACTACAGGTTCATCTGGTAATGCAGGTCAAGGTGGTGAAAGTAAAACATCTGGAACTAGTGGTACTTCAGGTTCAACAGGTAATGCAGGTGTAGCAGGTGAAAGTGGTTTAAGTGCTACTTCGGGAACTAATGGTTCAAATGGTACTACTGGAAACAATGGAAATGCTGGTCAATCAGGAGTAAGTTCAACTTCAGGTACAAATGGTACTTCAGGTTCAACAGGTGCTTCAGGAGATGCAGGACAAAGTGGTGCAAGTAAAACATCAGGTACCTCAGGTACAAATGGTTCAAATGGAAATAATGGTGACGCAGGTCAATCAGGTGCTAGTGCTACTTCAGGTACAAATGGTTCAAATGGTACAACAGGTGCTGCAGGTAACGCAGGACAAAGTGGATTAAGTGCTACTTCAGGAACTAATGGTTCAAATGGAACTACAGGGGCAGCAGGAGCAGCAGGGCAAAGTGGTTTAAGTAAAACTTCAGGTACAAATGGTACTTCAGGTTCAACAGGAAATAATGGTAATGCTGGTCAAAGTGGATTAAGTAAAACATCAGGTACCTCAGGTACAAATGGTTCAACAGGTGCTGCGGGAGTAGCAGGTCAAAGCGGTTTAAGCAAGACCTCAGGTACAAATGGTTCAAATGGAACTACAGGTAATACTGGAAATGCAGGACAATCAGGTTTAAGTAAAACTAGTGGTACAAATGGTACTTCAGGTACTACAGGCGCTTCAGGAACTTCAGGTAACGCAGGAGGTTCAGGTCTAAGCAAAACCTCAGGTACAAATGGTACTTCAGGTTCAACAGGAAATAATGGAAATGCAGGTCAATCAGGAGCAAGTGCTACTAGTGGTACAAATGGTACAAATGGTTCAACAGGTGCAGCAGGAAACGCTGGTCAATCAGGCCTAAGTAAAACATCAGGTACAAATGGTTCAAGTGGTACAAATGGTGCTGCTGGAAATGCAGGACAATCAGGCTTAAGTAAAACAAGTGGTACAAATGGTACCTCAGGTACTACAGGCGCTTCAGGTACTTCAGGTAATGCTGGTCAAAGTGGATTAAGTAAAACATCAGGTACAAACGGTACAAGTGGTACTACAGGTGCTTCAGGTACAGCGGGTAATGCTGGTGCTTCAGCTTTAAGTAAAACTTCAGGTACAAATGGTACTTCAGGTACAACTGGAAATGCAGGAGCAGCTGGTCAATCAGGCTTAAGTAAAACATCAGGTACAAATGGTACTAATGGTTCAACAGGAAATAATGGTAACGCAGGACAAAGTGGATTAAGCAAAACCTCAGGAACTAATGGTTCAAACGGTACAACAGGAAATGCTGGAAACGCTGGTCAAAGTGGATTAAGTAAAACAAGTGGTACAAATGGTACCTCAGGTACTACAGGCGCTTCAGGAACTTCAGGTAACGCAGGAGGTTCAGGTCTAAGCAAAACAAGTGGAACTAATGGTACCTCAGGTACTACAGGTAATGCGGGTAACGCAGGACAATCAGGTCTAAGCAAAACATCAGGTACAAATGGTACAAATGGTTCAACAGGTGCAGCTGGAGCAGCAGGACAAAGTGGTGCAAGCAAAACCTCGGGTACAAATGGTTCAAATGGAACTACAGGAAATAATGGTAATGCCGGACAATCAGGTCTAAGCAAAACATCAGGTACAAATGGTACTTCAGGTAATACAGGAACTTCAGGAAATGCTGGTGGTTCAGGCTTAAGCAAAACATCAGGTACGAATGGTACCTCAGGTACTACAGGTAACAATGGTAATGCTGGGGCTTCAGGTGCAAGTAAAACAAGTGGTACAAATGGTACAAATGGTTCAACAGGTGCAGCTGGAGCAGCAGGACAAAGTGGTGTAAGCAAAACATCAGGAACAAATGGTTCAAATGGTACTACAGGTAATGCGGGTAACGCAGGACAAAGTGGATTAAGCAAAACATCAGGTACTAGTGGTACAAATGGTACAACAGGTAATAATGGTGTAAGTGGATCCGGATCTAGAACTTCAGGTACATCTGGTACTTCAGGTACAAATGGTACTACTGGTGATAATGGTGTAAGTGGATCCGGATCTAGAACTTCAGGTACATCTGGTACTTCAGGTACAAATGGTACTACTGGTGATAATGGTGCAAGTGGATCCGGATCTAGAACTTCAGGTACATCTGGTACTGCAGGTACTTCGGGTGTAAGCCGTACTAATGGAGCTTCAGGTCTAAGCAAAACATCAGGTACAAATGGTACTTCAGGTACAACTGGAAACGCTGGTGGTTCGGGTTCAAGCAAAACATCAGGTACAAATGGTACAAATGGTACTACAGGTAATGCAGGTAACGCTGGTCAATCAGGTGCAAGTAAAACAAGTGGTACAAATGGTACAAATGGTTCAACAGGTGCTGCAGGTAACGCTGGTCAATCAGGTGCAAGTGGTACTTCAGGTGCAAGTGGTACTTCAGGAACAACAGGTGTTAATGGAGCAAATGGACAATCAGGTGCTGCCGGTACATCAGGTACAACAGGTGTTGCAGGAACTTCAGGTACAAGTATAAATGGTACTAGTGGTATTAGTGGTGGTGCTTTTGTTAATCATCCAGATTACTTAGTTAAAACTGATTCAGCTACTCAAGTATCCTCAGTAGATTTTGTTACAATGAATAATACTTCCAATACAATGACAGTATCAGGAACTACCAATTCATCAACTGTAATAACGACTTCCCTTTTCAATAATAATACTGGAGCATCTCCTCCACTCCAACCCCCAGGTGGACCAGCTGGTATAGAAGAAGTATTTACAAACGCAAATCCTAATAATGTATGTGGTGAACCTGATGTATGGATGTATATAACAGTGAATTCACAAGGATATGTATTCCCAGGGTATACTGCTTAAAAAAACAATTAATTAAATTTATATGCAAAAAGTAACTCCAGAAATATTAAAACAAATGGAAGCAAGTGGTAAACCTATTATAAGAGTAACTATGGAGGAATTGTCAAAAGCAAAAATTGCTAATTCTGAAGAAATAAGAAAAAAACTCCTTAAAAAACCCACTAAAAAATAATTTTTTATTCTTAAATAAAATTTGGAGGGGCTAATGCCCTTTCTTATTTTAATATTTATCACCATAAAACAAATCAATTGACCTTAGATGGCTGAAAAAAGAAAATTTTCTAGTAGACGAGATTCACCAGGACAATCAGTTTTTAAACAAGATTTGTTCCTTTTAAGTGTCCCTACAGGTTCTACTTCAGACCCAGGAACAAATAGAGTTTTAGCTACTGATAAAGATGGTCGTGTAGTTTCAGTTATAGGAGGATCTGGAGGTGGTGGTGGATCAAATGGTACATCAGGTTCATCAGGAGGTAATGTAACTTCTGGAACTTCAGGTACATCAGGTACTACAGGTTTAAGTAGAACCTCAGGAACATCTGGTACTTCAGGTACAAATGGTTCAAATGGTAATTCAGGTACATCTGGTACTCAAGGTAATTCAACAACTTCAGGTTCTTCAGGTTCAGCTGGTGCTGGAGGTATATCAAATACATCCGGTACATCAGGTACAACAGGTACTTCAGGTACAGTAGGTGCAAGTGGTTCTTCAGGTGAAAATGGTACTTCAGGAACATCAGGCTCTACAAACGGTACTTCAGGGACATCAGGTACATCAGGTACTTCAGGTTCAGGAGGAACTTCAGGTACATCTGGTTCTTCAGGTTCTTCAGGTTCTGCAGGTAGCTCAGGTTCTACTGGTAGTTCTGGGGAATCAGGCTCTTCAGGCTCTTCAGGCTCTTCAGGTACATCAGGCACATCAGGCACAAGTGGTTCAACGGGAACAAGTGGCATATCAGGTGCTGCGGGTTCAAGTAAAACAAGTGGTACAAGTGGTTCTACAGGTACTTCAGGTACAGTAGGTGCAAGTGGTTCTTCAGGTTTATCAGGAACTTCAGGTTCAGGAGGATCTTCAGGTGTAGGAGGTACAGGAGGTACAGCAGGTACTTCTGGTACAAGTGGTTCTACAGGTACTTCAGGTATAGCAGGTGCCGCGGGTTCAAGTAAAACATCAGGTACTTCGGGTTCAACAGGTACTTCAGGTACAGTAGGTGCAAGTGGTTCTTCAGGTGAAAGTGGCACATCAGGGTCTTCAGGTGTAGGAGGTACAGCAGGTACTTCTGGTACATCAGGATCTACAGGTACTTCAGGTATAGCAGGTGCAAGCGGTTCTTCAGGTGAAAGTGGCACATCAGGGTCTTCAGGTGTAGGAGGTACAGCAGGTACTTCTGGTACATCAGGATCTACAGGTACTTCAGGTATAGCAGGTGCCGCGGGTTCAAGTAAAACATCAGGTACTTCGGGTTCAACAGGTACTTCAGGTACAGTAGGTGCAAGCGGTTCTTCAGGTTTATCAGGAACTTCAGGTTCAGGAGGATCTTCAGGTGTAGGAGGTACAGGAGGTACTTCTGGTACATCAGGATCTACAGGTACCTCTGGTATAGCAGGTGCCGCGGGTTCAAGTAAAACATCAGGTACTTCGGGTTCAACAGGTACTTCAGGTACAGTAGGTGCTTCAGGTTCTTCAGGAGAATCAGGAACTTCAGGTTCTTCAGGTGTAGGAGGTACTTCAGGTACTTCAGGTACAAGTGGCTCAACAGGTACAAGTGGTATAGCAGGTGCTGCAGGTGGAAGTGCTACTTCAGGTACATCAGGTTCAACAGGTACTTCAGGTACAGTAGGTGCTTCAGGTTCTTCAGGTGAATCAGGAACTTCAGGTTCAGGAGGATCTTCAGGTGTAGGAGGTACAGGAGGTACTTCTGGTACATCAGGATCTACAGGTACTTCTGGTATAGCAGGTGCTGCTGGTTCAAGTAAAACAAGTGGTACAAGCGGTTCTACAGGTACTTCAGGTACAGTAGGTGCTTCAGGTTCTTCAGGTGAATCAGGAACTTCAGGTTCAGGAGGATCTTCAGGTGCGAATGGTACTTCTGGAAAATCAGGTACATCAGGTTCAACAGGTACTTCAGGTATAAGTGGAGCTTCAGGTTTAAGTAAAACTTCAGGCTCATCAGGTTCAACAGGAACTAGTGGTACAGTAGGTGCTTCAAAAACATCAGGTAAAAGTGGTACCTCTGGTTCTTCAGGAACAACAGGTACAACAGGAGCATCAAGAACATCAGGTAAAAGTGGTACTTCTGGTTCATCAGGTACGGCAGGTACAACAGGAGCATCAAGAACTTCAGGAAAATCAGGTACTTCAGGTACAAGTGGTTCTACAGGTTCTTCGGGTGCAAGTAAAACATCAGGTACTTCAGGCACAAGCGGTTCTACAGGTACTTCTGGTATTTCAGGAGCTTCAGGATCAAGTAAAACATCAGGTACTAATGGCTCAAATGGTACTTCTGGTAGATCTGGTACTTCAGGTTCTTCAGGCACATCAGGTACTTCAGGAATAAATGGTACAAGTGGTCAATCATTAGGTACATCAGGTTCAAGTGGTACTTCAGGTACAACAGGATCTTCTAAAACATCAGGTAAATCTGGTACCTCAGGCTCTTCAGGAACTGCAGGAACAACAGGTGCTTCTCGTACATCAGGAAAATCAGGAACATCAGGTTCTTCAGGAACTTCAGGTACTTCAGGCACAAGCGGTTCTACAGGTACAAGTGGTATATCAGGAGCTTCAGGTTCAAGTAAAACAAGTGGTACAAGTGGTTCTACAGGTACTTCAGGTACAGTAGGTGCAAGCGGTTCTTCAGGTTTATCAGGAACTTCAGGTTCTTCAGGAACTTCAGGCTCAACTGGTGCCTCAAGAACTTCAGGTAAAAGTGGTACTTCAGGCACAAGTGGTGTATCAGGCTCAACTGGTGCCTCAAGAACTTCAGGTAAAAATGGTACTTCAGGTACAAGTGGTGTCTCAGGCTCAACTGGTGCCTCAGGAACTTCAGGTAAAAGTGGATCATCTGGATCAACAGGTACTTCAGGTATAGGTGGTAATTCAGGTGGTTCAAATACTTCAGGTACTACGGGTACTGCAGGTACTTCAGGGGCATCTAATACTGCAGGATCCTCTATTCAAGGTTCAAATGGTACCTCAGGCTCAGGTTCACCAGGTTCACCTGGTACTTCGGGTACAAGTGGTAGTGGAGGTGGAGGTACACCTCACTCATTTTCAGCAGCCGCCAACCAACCTGCCAACAATGGATTTATAGAACCAGAAGTTCCAGATAATTCAGGTTTATTTGCTGCTGGATGGGTAATAGTACAAATTGGAGGTGTTGATTATTATCTACCTGCATGGACCTTACCTTAAAATTTGGATATGTGTAAATAAGTTATTATATTATTGTTACTAAAATTAGTTTTATGAAAAAATTGCTTTGCATCGCCCCTCACTTATCTACAGGAGGGCTACCCCAATATCTTACTAAAAAAGTAGAATTAATAAAAGATGAAATTGAAGTATATTTAATTGAATGGGATAATCTAACAGGTGGTGTATTAGTTGTTCAAAAAGATCGATTACAAAGTATGATCCCTCCTGAACGATTTTTTGTTTTAGGTGAAGATAAAACTGAACTTTTCAATATTATCGATCAAATTCAACCCGACATAATCCATTTAGAAGAAATCCCTGAATATTTTATGGATTTTGAGATTGCTAAAAGATTATATAATCAAGATAGATCATATTCTTTAATAGAAACATCTCACGATTCATCAATGGATACTAATAATAAAACATTCCTACCAGATAAGTTTATTTTTGTATCAGAATGGCAGAAAGAACAATATAAAAATATTAATGTACCTCAAGAGGTAATTTATTATCCTATTGAATATAAAGAACGCCCAAATAGAGAAGAAGCATTAAGTGCTTTAGGTTTAGATCCTAGTAAAAAGCATGTTTTACACGTTGGGTTATTTACACCTAGAAAAAATCAAGCAGAGTTTTTTGAGTATGCTAAAATGCTTCCTGATGTTCAATTTCACAGTGTTGGCAATCAAGCAGATAATTTTAGACATTATTGGGAGCCATTAATGGCTGACAAACCTGCCAATGTAATCTGGTGGAATGAACGTAGTGATGTGGATAACTTTTATAAGGCGATGGACTTATTTCTATTTACATCTCGTGGGACTAATACGGATAAAGAAACAATGCCCTTAGTAATTCGTGAAGCTATTTCATGGAATATGAACTTACTTATCTACAACCTTCCAGTATATTTAGACTATTTTGATACGTTTGATAGTGTAGATTATTTAAATACCGAAGATAAAAATCAAAACAAGAACATAATATCCTCAGTTTTAAATTTATCAGATTTTAAATATGAAAAACCTTTAAATATTTTCCCTGAAGAAGAAGCATTTATTATTTCAACTTATCCTGTTACTAAAGCTATAATAGATACAACTAAAGAATGTATTGAAGCTGTTAAAAAAACAGGTCGTAAAGTAATATTAACATCCCACATTCCCATTCCTGAAGAATTAGACAAATTAGTTGATTATTCTATTAATGATAATCACAACATTTTAACTAAACATACATTTTATAAACATTCTTGGATGTCAAATGATAAAATGAAAGCTCAAATTAATCTTACAGGTGAAGATAATGATGTATATCATGGTCCTACTTGTTACACAAATTATTATAATGGGTGTTCTTTAGCTGAAGGTTTAGGAATTAAAAAAGTATATTTTCTTAATTATGATTATATTATACAAGATGATTCTTATATAAATAAAATAAGTTCAATACTTAATTCAAAAAGTGCATTCTTTGGGCAAGATGCAGCTGCTGAAGGAAATCAAATAATTACTTGGTTTTTAGGAATTCAACCTGAGTTTTTTCTACAAAAACCTAAAATTAATAATGCAGAACAATATGATAAATTAATGCATGATTGGGGTTCTGAATCCAATGGTTTAGAAAATCTTATGTACCATGGTTTTAAAAATAATTTAAATATTCATTGGGAATCTAAAGAAAAATTTCAAGAAGAATGCATTAAAACTTTTGTACATAGAGATTATTCTCGTGTAGAATATTTTTCAGTACTACCAAGTAATATTCCTAACCATTTTATTCCATATGTTCAAATTTCAAATAATAATGATAGTCGTTTATTAAAATATACACTTGAAAAGAATGGAAAAATTGTTAACCAATCTGAATATAAAATTACTAGTAAGTTTCATACATATGATATTGTAAAATTTTCTAAGGGAGACATATTTAAAATAATTTGGGATACTTATGATTTAGTTACTAATTCAATTTTAAATTCTAAAGTTGTAGAAATAAATGATGATTATATAAATAATCAAATAGATAAAAATGGTTTATTTGAATGGTTTGGTGATCAAACTGAATTTATATCTAACCCTAAAATTAAATTAATGCATTTGGTTACTGAACCAGATGTAAATGAAAAAGAAATTCGATCAGTAGAAAATATTAAAGAATTTTGCCAATTAACAGGTATTAAATATGAACAACGTATTAATAAAATTTGGACTGAACTTCCACCAAAAGGTACTTGTAATAGACCTAATGATATTCAAGATGAACCAGGACATTATAAATTAGCCCCAGGACATTATGGGTGTTATAAAGCACATACAGATGCTATTTTAGCTGAAGATAATAAAGATTATGATTATGTTTTAATTTTTGAAGGTGATGTAATTGTAGATTCTCCTTTTAGTAAATTAAGACAAGCATTAGATCGTTTTAGTAGATTATCAAATGAAAACAATCAGGATATAATTGGATTTGGTAACCCGTTTAATAATCGTAATTTAAATGGACCTAAAATTGAAGATATTTATACGGATGTAACACCATTTATTCCAGCCCAATCATATTTAATTAATAATAATAAATTAGATTATATTCAAGATAAAATTAAAAATACTAAATGGGATGCTTTTGATATGTGGGTATGTAATGTAGCTAACCTAAAAGTAGGTACAGCTGATAAAATTTATACTAAACACCTTCCAGGTTTTAGTATTATTGAACAAGAATTTAAAGGAATGGACGAAAATAGCCCCGAAATTTACGCAACACTATGAAAATATGCCATGTAGACCCAGCTTGTGGATTAGCTATACCTCCAAAAAATTGGGGAGCCATTGAAAAAATTATATGGGAGTTTGAAAAAAACCAAATAAAATTAGGTCATAAATCAACCCATAAACTACAAAACTTTATTAATCCTGGAGAATATGATATAGTCCATTGTCACGTAGCTAATTTAGCAATTGGACTAAAAAATAGAGGAATTCCTTACATTTACCAATTACATGATCACCATGTAAAATATTATGGTAAAGAATCTGCTACTTTTAAAGAAAACTTAGAAGCAATTGAAGGTTCATTAATTTCACTAATGCCAGCTAAATGGTTAGTTGAGTATTTTAATCATCCTAAATGTATATATTTTCCTCATGGTGTAAATACTGATGAATTTTTTCCACCCCCATTTAATAAACCAAACCCAGATGAACCTAAATTATTAATGTTAGCTAATAATGGTATGGGTGGTAAAAATGGACATGACAGGAAAGGATTTTCCTATGGAGTTGGTTTAGCTATATTAAATAACTTACCACTTACTATTGTAGGTCCTAAAAACAATCAAAATTGGATAAATGAAAATTTATGGGTTTTAAATTATCCTAAACTAAACTTTATTTGGGAGCCTGATAATAAAGATTTAAGAAAAATTTACTGGGGTCATGATATTTTCCTCCACCCATCAGAATTAGAAGCAGGACATCCTAATCTTACATTATTAGAAGCTGCAGCTTGTGGATTACCTATTATAGGGTGGATAGAAATGGAAACAGATTTTCATGGTTTATGGAGATCCCCCCGTAATATATTCAGCATGAATGAAGGATTAGATGATATTTTAAGTAATTGGAATAAATATGTAGCTAATTCTATTCAAACCGGAAAAGATTTTAGTTGGGAAAATAGAACAAAAGATTTATTTAAAATATATAATAAAGTGTTATGAAACAAGAATTAATAAATACCTATAACTCTATAAAAAATTTAAATTTACCTATTAAAGTTCCCTCTAATACTTTTAATGTTAATTTTATTGAAGGAGCATTTATTGAAATTTTAGGTAAACAAGATAAAAAATATAAGGTTATAATAAAAAATCTAGATACTAATAAGATAGTTCATGATACAATTATTAATAATAATATGTGGACTAGAACTAATATAAAATATTTTGTTCGTTGGGAAATTAAAGTTTATGACTTATCTATTAATGAATTAGTATTTGAACATCAATATAACCCTGAAGGTAAACGTGTTTATATCCATTTAGATTCAGATGCTATTGGTGATACATTAGCATGGTTTCCATATGTTTTTGAATTTAAAAAACAACATAAATGTGATGTAATTGTTTCTACATTTAAAAATGAATGGTTTAAAGATTTATATCCTGAATTAGAATTTGTAAACCCAGGAGATTCAGTTCCTAATTTATATGCTATGTATGGTATTGGATGGTTTTATAATGGTGAAGATGATAATAAGACATTTGACTCTCAAAGAATACCTTGTGATTTTAAACCTTTATCATTGCAAAAAACAGCAACTAAAATTCTAAATCTAAATCATAAAGAAATAAAACCTTTAATAAATTTTTTAGATACTGGTCGTCCTATAAAAGAAAAATACGTTGTAATAGCTCCCCATGCTTCGGCACATGCAAAATATTGGAATTATCCTGGGGGGTGGCAAAAAATAATTGATATCCTAAATGAAAAAGGATATAAAGTAATGATGATTACACATGAACCTTTAAATGATAAATGGCATGATTCAAAACTAGGAGGAACTTTACTAAATGTAATTGATGAAACTGGTAATTTTTCAATTGAAAAACGAATGAACCAAATAAAACATGCTGAAGCTTTTATTGGAGTTGGTAGTGGATTATCCTGGTTAGCTTGGGCTATTAACACCCCAGTAGTAATGATTTCAGGATTTAGTGAATCTTATACTGAATTTGAAGACTGTGAAAGAGTCTCAACCCCTGAAGGCAATTGTACAGGATGTTTTAATAGAGAATGGTTAAATCCTGGAGATTGGGAATGGTGTCCTGATCATAAAGATACGCCAAGACAGTTTGAGTGTACTAAATCGATTAAACCTAGTCAAGTTTTAACTTCTATCCAAAATATATTACATTTTTAATAGATTATACCATATGTATTGTAGAACAAAATAAAATAAAAGAATATTATATTTATTTAACTTTTGACAAAAAATATAATATTTATAACAAAACATATTTTTAATATACAACAAAATGGCAGAAACATTATTATCACCAGGTGTATTAGCTAGAGAAAACGATCTTTCAGCAATAACAGCACAACCAATTCAAGCCGGTGCGGCTATTATAGGCCCTACAGTTAAAGGTCCTGTTGGAATTCCAACTTTAGTAACTTCATATAGTGAATATACTGCAGCATTTGGAACAACTTTTACAAGCGCAAGTTTACAACAAGAGTTTTTAACTTCAAATTCAGCTTATAACTACTTTAATAATGGTGGAACTACACTATTAGTAACTAGAGTTGTATCTGGATCATTTACAAGTGCAACTTCAACAAATATTTCAGGTAGTGGGGTAGCAGTAGCAACTTCATTTACATTAAAAACATTTGGTGAAGGTGCTATTATGAATAGTTCAGGTTCAGAAGTAAATGGTGCTTTAGTTTCAGGATCATCTGATAATTTAAGATGGGAAGTAGCAGGATTTAGTACTTCTTCAGGTACTTTCTCATTATTAATTAGAAGAGGTGATGATAACACTTCAGAAAAAACAGTATTAGAATCTTATGCTAATTTATCATTAGACCCAACAGCACCAAATTATATTTCAAAAGTAATAGGTGATAGTTACAAAACAGTTAATACTAGTGATACAACTCCATATGTTCAAGATAATGGTACTTATCCTAACAGATCAAGATATATATATGTTTCAGCAGTAAATTCTAAAACTTCTCAATATTTTGATAATAATGGAGATTTTAAATCTGAATATACATCATCACTCCCAGCAATAGCTAGTGGTTCATTTGAAAACGCAACAGGTCAGGTGTATTTTAATACTGCAGGAGCTGCATTTAATGAAAGTATTACCACTGCTGCGAATATTCAAGGTTTAAATAATACTAATTATACAACATCAATTGATTTATTATCAAACCAAGATGAATATATATTTAATTCAATCACAGTACCTGGTATTATGATTGAAACTGCTCCTTCTACAACTACCAAATTAATTAATATGGTACAAGAAAGAGGAGATGCATTAGCAATTGTAGATGCTTCAGTATATGGATCAACATTATTAGCAATGACAGCAGAAGCTTCATCTTATAATTCAAGTTATGCAGCAGTTTATGCTCCATGGTTACAAACAACAAGCCCAGAAACAGGAGAATTAGTATGGGTTCCAGCTTCAACAATGATCCCAGGAGTTTATGCTTATAATGATAGAGTAGGAGAAGCATGGTTTGCACCTGCAGGTTTAAATAGAGGTGGATTAGCTACAGTAGTACGTCCTGAAAGAAAATTCTCACAATCAAATAGAGATACACTATATCAAGGTAAAGTAAATCCAATTGCTTCATTCCCTGGATCAGGTGTAGTAGTGTTTGGTCAGAAAACATTACAAACTAAAGCAAGTGCTTTAGATAGAGTAAATGTTAGAAGATTATTAATTCAACTTAAATCTTTCATTTCACAAATTGCAGATAATTTAGTGTTTGAACAAAATACTATTGCTACAAGAAATGCATTCTTAAGTCAAGTAAATCCATATTTAGAATCAGTTCAACAAAGACAAGGTTTATATGCGTTTAAAGTAATTATGGATGATAGTAATAATACAGCGGATGTAATTGATAGAAATGAGCTAATTGGTCAAATTTATCTACAACCAACTAAAACAGCTGAATTCATTTACTTAGATTTCAATGTTCTACCAACTGGAGCAACTTTCCCATCATAAAGAAAGAAAAATTTAATATTTATAACAAAATAACAATATAATATAAAGCAAAATGGCAGTAATAGATCCAAACGAAATATTTTTCACAGCGTTCGAACCTAAGGTACAAAACCGATTTATCATGTATGTTGATGGTGTTCCATCGTATACAATTAAAGGTATTTCATCAGTCGGATTCTCGCAGGAAGAAATAATCCTTAATCATATTAACACGTACAGAAAAATTAAGGGTAAATTAAAATGGAATGATTTGACAATGACTATGTTTGATCCAATCACTCCCTCAGGAGCACAAGCCGTAATGGAGTGGGTTCGTCTACATCATGAATCTGTAACAGGTAGAAATGGTTATTCTGATTTTTATAAAAAAGATTTAACTATTGATATTTTAGGTCCTGTAGGTGATATCGTTTCAGAATGGATTATTAAAGGTGCTTTTGTTAAAGCAGCAGAATTCGGAGAATATAACTGGGATAATGAAGCAGCAGCTCAAAACTTAACAGTTACTATCGGAATGGATTACTGTGTATTGAATTACTAATACAATTTTGCAATTATTTTTAAAGGGAGCTTGGCTATGTCAAACTCCCTTTTTATATTCATATTTATACATGAACAATTAAGTTATAATAAATAAAAATTTATGGAAAACAAGACACCCGAAGTTCCCCCAATACAAGGAACTCCACCTCCTCAAGAACCTGTTAAATACAAGTTCCCAACAGAAACTATTGAATTACCTTCTAAAGGTTTACTTTATCCTGAAGATCATGCTTTATCTAGTGGTAAAATTGAGATGAAATACATGACAGCCAAAGAAGAAGATATTTTAACTAATCAAAACTTTATCAATAATGGTACAGTATTAGATAAATTACTTCAATCTCTGATTATTACTAAAGTAAATTACAATGACCTTTTAATAGGTGATAAAAATGCAATAATGATTGCTTCACGTATTCTAGGATATGGTAAAGATTATGAATTTGAATATGAGGGTGAAGAGCATGTAGTTGATTTATCTGAACTAGAAAATAAAGAAATTGATGAAAATCTATTTGTTAGAGGTCAAAATAATTTTGAATATACTTTACCCCATACAGGAACTAATATTACTTTTAGATTAATGGATGGTCATTTAGAGAAAAAAATTGAAAATGAACTTAAAGGACTTAAAAAAGTAAACAAATTAAGTTCAGCAGATTTATCTACTAGAATGAAACATTTAATTACATCGGTTGAAGGTGATGAAACCCCTAAAACTATTCGAGACTTTGTAGATAATTATCTTCTAGCCCGAGATTCTCGGGCACTTAGGGAACATATTAAAAATATACAACCCGATATTAGTTTAAAATCAACATTAATTATTAAAGGTGAAGAAGAGGAAGTGGAGGTACCTATCGGTATTAACTTTTTTTTCCCTGACGCCTAATCAAGCCGTAGCATATAGAAATAATTTATTTACAACTCTCCATGATATAGTATTTCATGGTAAAGGGGGATACGATTTCCATACTGTGTATAATATGCCAATATGGCTTAGGAAATTTACATATAGTTCAATAAGTAAATTCTATAAAGAACAAAATGAAGATAAGAACAAATCATCAGTAGAAGAATCTATAGCAAATATGAAAAAAGCAGGGGCAGTAGCACCTAAAAAAGAAACTACTACTCCTAATTATGTGACAAAGGCATCAAAAAAATGATGCCTTTTCATATTTATGATATATAATATAATATTACATGGCTGATAAAACTGAGGATATAAAAAAGCAAGCTCAAGAGAGTGCAGTAGTAATTGAAGATGCTTTAAGATCTATATCTTCTCAAATTGGAGATATTTTTAAACAAGCATTGGATGAAGGTGCTGATGTTTCTAAAACCATGGCCAAGGATGTTCAATCCTCTTTAAACTCCTTATCAAAAGTTTCTAAAGGTTTAGCTACTAGTTTTGAAAAAGCTAGCCAAGGAGCTTTTAATATTAAAGATCTTACTAAAGAAATTCAAGATCGAAATATTAAAATTAGTGCTATTAAATCCCAAATTGAAATAGCAGATAGAACAGGAGTAAAAAATGCAGAACAATTAAAAAAAGAATTAAAAGCAGTTGAAATAGCCAATGCCGAATATGTTAAAGAACTTAACATTGCTAAGGATTTATCCGCAAACATTAAAAAAAGTGTAGGATTAACAGGTGCAGCTTTAAAAGGTGTAGGTGCCGCAGCTAAAAAAATAGGTTTTAGTGGGATAGCAGATGTTATGGAGGAAGCTAACCAAGCTGCCATAGAAAAAGCAAAAGCTTTAGGAGTTTCTGAAACAAAAAGTCTAGGACTTATAGGTAAAATTAAAACTATGGGCGCTGGTTTTAAAGTAGTAGGTAAAGCAATACTTAAAAATCTTACAGATCCTTTAGCTTTAGCAGGTCTATTAATGAAAGGGCTAAAAATGGCTGTAGGTTTTGTTGTAGATGCCTATAAAAAAGGTGAAGAAGCCTTTATGAGGATTAGTGATGAAAATGTAGGAATAGCTAGATCCCTAGGCATGTCCCAAAAAGCAGCTAATAGTTTAGCAGGTTCAGTTGCTGGTATGGGTCCTACAACGGCAGCATCAAAAGCATCTATTGAGGGAATTTATAAAGCAATGGGTTCAACTGAAAAACTTAGTGCTAATACGTTAAAGGTATTCGTTAAGTTAAACACATTTGCAGGAATGTCAGCTGATTCTTTAGCAAAGTTTCAAAAATTCGCTAAGAAAAGTGGAGAAGATGCAGGTACTTTAGTTTCAGCAATGGCTAAAACAGCAGGTTCAGCTATTAAAAATAATAAACTTGCAATGACCCAAAGAGATTTGCTAGAAGAATCTGCAGATCAATCAGCATATGTTAAATTGCAATTTGCAGGTCAAGGACCAGCATTAGTAAATGCTGTAGCACAGTCTAAAGCATTAGGTTTAAACATGAAATCAGCTAGAGATATGGCTTCATCTCTCCTGAATTTTGAAGACTCTATTGCTGCTGAAATGGAAGCTGAATTATTAACTGGTAAGCAGTTAAACTTAGAAGAAGCTAGAGCTTTAGCTTTAAAAGGTGATAATGTTGGTGCTGCTAAATTAATAGCAGAACAGGTAGGAGGCGCCGCTGAGTTCATGTCTATGAACGTTATACAGCAAGAAGCATTGGCCAAAGCGGCAGGTATGGGTGTTGATGAAATGTCCAATATGTTAAGCGGTCAACAAGACATGAAGGCTGAAGGTGATGATTTAGTTAAAAACCAAGAAGACGGTATTAAAGCTATGACTTCACAAGTATCAGCAAGAGAGGCAGCAGAAAATAGAGCAAGAAGAGCTGCAGAGGCAACTATACCCATATATAAAGATATGGCAAAACCTGTTAATGCTATAAAAGATGCATTTACATCAATAAAAACCTCCTTTGCCAAAATGGTTTCAGAGAATGTTACAAAACCATTAGGAGAATTTTTAAGTAGCCCTGAAGGTCAGGCCTTTATTAAGAGTTTACCTGATAAATTTGAGGAGTTAGGAAAGAAAATTAAACAAATTATTACAGACGTTGGAACCTTTATGAAGGAACACCCTACCCTTATGAAAATTATGGGAGGGGTTGCTGGAGGTGCTGTTATTCTTAAAGCATCCGGTCTTTTAGATAGTTTAGGTAAAATGAGAGGTGCCACTCCGTTTACACCTATGTTTGTAAAAATGGCAAGTGGTATTCCTGGAGTAAAACAATTAAAAAATACTATTCCTAAGTTAACCAACATCTTTAAAAAATTAAAACTACCAAATCTTACTAAAATTTTTAGCAAGATAAAATTACCTAATCTTACTAAAATTTTTTCAAAAATTAAAATCCCATCAGGCGCATTTTCTGGTTTATTAAAAACTGTAGGAGGTAAAATCCTTGCACCGTTAGAAATAGCTATGGGCGCTATTACAGGGGTTAGTCAAGTAGCAGGAAAAACAAAAGAAGAAAAGAAAGCAGCCGGTATTAAAGAAGATATGGGGGGTGTTGAAGCCGGTGTCATAGGTGCTTTAACAGGTAATGCTAATAAAGGTTCTTCACTTAGTAAGTACGTGGGTATAGAAGAAGGAGGAGCAGGAGATGAAGCACTAGGAATTGCTGCTGCAGGTGCTAGAGGTGCTATGGTAGGAGCAGCAATTGGTTCAGTTGTACCTGTTGTTGGTACAGCAGTTGGAGCTGCTGTTGGGGGTATTATAGGTACAGCATCAGAAGGATTCAAAGTATTTTCAGATCCAAACTCTAAATTAAGACAAGGTGTTACTAGTTTTGTTTCCTCAGCAAGTGAAACACTATCAGGTTGGGCTTCCACAGCAGGTGAAACACTATCAGGTTGGGCTTCCACAGCAGGTGAAAATATATCTGCTTTCTCTTCCGCAGCCGGGGAAAAAATATCAGGTTGGGCTTCATCAGTAGGTAATGTAGTCGGAAATTTTTTCTCAAAACAAAAAGAGAGATATGTAAATGCATTTTCATTTATAGGAACTGCTGTATCTAACTTAGGAACAAAAATAAAAGACAAATTTATTACAATAAAAGATAAAATAGTTAGTATTATAAGTAGTATCCCAGAAAAAATTATTGCTAAAATCAAAAGTTTTGGCGGAAAAGTAGCATCACTTCTTGGTTTCGCTACGGGTGGTATTGCTCCTGGTGGGTTTCAAGCATTTGCAGATGGTGGTATAGTTACTAAACCTACATTTGGGTTAGTTGGAGAAGGAAGTATGAACGAAGCTATTATACCACTTCCTGATGGTAAATCCGTCCCAGTAAAAATTCAAGGAGGGGGTTCAAATAATTCTTCAAATGCTCAAGTAGTAACACTTTTAAAGGAATTAATAACAGTAGTCAAAAATGGGGGAGATGTAGTATTAGATGGACAAAAAGTAGGAACAGCTATGGCTGCTGGTAGTTATAGAATGCAATAGTATAATATGTATAACAAAATAATATAAATTAAAATAAATAATCATGGCAACTTCATTAATTAAAAAATTAGAAACAACAGGATCACCCTTAAGTTTTGATGGAACAACACCAGAAAGAGGAGTTAATGCTCCAAAACTAACAATCCCATTAGACCCAGATTCTTTACAAACTTCAAATTTGGATCCTCAAACTCCACCAGAAAAGTATGTAGATAATCTCCCAGGATAAAAACTAACATATGCCTTTAATAGACTTAAAAACTAATCTTAAATCATTAAGATTCGGTAATGACCGCCCAGGTAATAGCTCATCAGCTGACGCCGGGGGGGCTTTTGCTGTTTTTCCTAAGGGTATTGATCCTTTAATACCCCCAAATGAAGATGAGGAAATTGGTAAATCGGGACTTGGTTTTTCTTCAAGTAATGATTGGGGTTTTAGAGGTGGTTTATTAAGACCTGGGGCAGCTATAGAAGATGTTCAAAGAATATTAAAACTTTATACCAAAACTAAAGTAGGATTATCATTTAATGCTAAACAACTAGCTCAAGGCTTACTAGCAGATCCTTTCCAAGTTTGGAATCCTTTAACAATTCCTCTCCAAATGGTAGCTACAGGTATAGGAACAGGACATATACCAGCATTTATTAACCCAGATATTCGCAATTTCTTTTCCCAACCATTCCCAGGTCCTACAGATTTAAGATCATCTACTAAACTTCAACCAGGGGACAGTGATGTATATGGTATAGGTAAAGTAGCTATTGGTACTAATAATTTACTTAAAGGTACTTTATTAGGAAATCCATATGGCACCCCAATTAGAAGAAAAAGAGGTCTATCTAAAGATGGTAAAAAAGAACTTTACAACGTTGTTTATGATAAAAAAGATGTAGGAATCCAAATAAGAGATACTGCAGATAGAATGGCTATGAAGCCTTTATATAATTCTTCTACAGTTTCTGAAGATGTTCAAAATAGTGATTTTATTAAATTTAGAATGTCTGTTGTAAATAATGATAATCCTACAGAAAGAACTTGGATTACCTTTAGAGCTTTCATAGATTCATTTAGTGATTCATTTAGTGCTCAATGGAGCGATGTTAAATACGTTGGTAGAGGTGAAAGTTTTAAAACTTATGGAGGTTTTGGTAGAGAAATTAGTATGGGTTTTACAGTTGCTGTCCAATCAAGACAAGAACAAAAACCATTATATGAAAAACTTAACTATTTGGCATCTTTATGTGCCCCAGATTATAGTGATGAAGGTTTTATGAGAGGAAATTTAGTATATTTAACTGTAGGTGATTATTTAACTGATGTTCCTGGTGTTCTTAAAGGAATATCAATTGGAGGGTTTGAACAATCTAGTTGGGAAATTGCTAAAAAATTAAATGGTACTCCTTTAGGTGAAGATGGAGCTTTCATTGGTGAATACGAAATAGCACAATTACCCCATGTGCTTAAAGTTAGTGGATTTTCATTTACCCCAATCCATAACTTTGTACCTCAGAAAGGTTCCAAATTTATAGGATATGATAAGCGGGGCAAAAATGTACAGAATGAAATAGTTGACCCAAAAGGTCGTAAAATAGATGATACATATACTTTTAATAATGGTTGGGAAACTGATCCAACAGATCCAGAAAAATTTAATAGATTTAAGGAACCAAAAGTAGAAGAGTAATTAATGAATAGATATCAAGACATAGCAGTATTAAATACACCAAAAGGTAAACCTTACTATGGTACTAATTTTTACCCTACTATACCTCTATCAGAATCAGATATATATGTTATAACTGATGAAAGAGATAGATATGATCTATTAGCTGATCAATATTATGGTAATACTGGTATGTGGTGGATAATAGCATCTGCAAACCCTTCAATACCCCCAACTTCAATTTTTCCACCTGTAGGTTCACAAATAAGAATACCTACTAATATATCATCAATCCAAAGAAATTATTCAAATATAAATAGGTTTTAAAGTATGGGAAATATTATAGGTAATAATCCTGAATTATGGGCTGCTAATCAAGTAAATCTTAGACAACAGTTATTAGGTCTTGAAAATAAAACCCCTGAGATGTTGGTTTGGCAAACAAGTAAAACTGCTTGGATTAGGGCTATTTCAGCTGTTCAAGTAGGTGCAAAAACCGCTGAAGAATTAACAGGTAGGCAAGATATGGGTGGTGGGAAATTAGCCCAAGAATATGTTTTATTTAATGGTACCGTTGGATTAGAAAAACAAACAGATCCTAAAGATTCAAACGCTATAACATATAACCAAAAAACTAATGCTGGAGTTTATTCAGGTCCTAACCCCCAAACAGGTACCAATAGCTCGGCATATGGGTTTGAATATGAAAGCTCAAGGGGTCTTGTACCAATGCCAGGTATTGAAGATTTATCAATTACAACATATAATAGAGGTTCTTTAAGAAAAGCTTCTTTTAAAATAAAAGCATTTAATAAAAAACAATTTGCAGTTCTAGATGCTTTGTTTATGCGCCCAGGTTTTACTCTTCTTTTAGAATGGGGTCATACTACATATTTTAAAGGTACACCAGAAAATCCAATTTTTACTAAAGCTAATTTTAATACTGCACCATTTTTAATGATGAATAATTTTTTAGAAGGTAATGCAGAAGGGAGCCAATCCCAATTACTTTCAGCCATTAAAAGAGAAAGAGGTAATGGGGAAAGTGGAGATGGAACTGTACCAAATAAAGATAATTATAAAATAAAAGGATCTCAAGGTAACTATGATGGGTTTTATGGTAAAATTACTAATTTTGTTTGGAGTTTAAATCCTGATGGTTCATATAATATAGAAGTAAAAGCTATATCCACTGGAGATATAGTTGAATCCTTAACAATTGATAGGGTTGAAGCATCTAACTCAAACCCTAAAAAAATCACTCCAGCTACAAAAAAATCAAATCAAACAAATAATCCAAAAGCATTTACCCTTAACCTAACAGACAAAAAAGGTAACCCATATTCAAAAACTTTTTCTAGTGAAGATATTGCAAAACGATACAGGGAATATTGGAGAGATGTAGCAGAGTATGAATTAAAAGATGATGGGCTGTTTAAAAATGTTGGTGATGAGTTTAGAGCATTTAAAAAGAAATACCCAAATACCATAAATAATTTTAAACTTAAACCACCACCTAATACCTTAGTACCACAAGAACCCGGAGATGATATATTATTAGCTAATAAAGATAAATCTAAATTAAATGCTTTTTTATATAAGAACTTTGAGTATTTAACCCAAAACTTTAAAAGCCCCAATATCAAGGAAATCCCAACTACTAAAACTAAAAAGGGTGTTGAAGGTAAAGATAAAGCAAAGATTTTTAGTACTTTAGGAGAAATTGATGAGTATGGAGACTTACTAATGATTCAACCTACAGTTTTACAAGAAATTAAAGATCATACTGGAGCAAGCCTCGGGGGAACTCTTAGAGCAGCAAAAAATTCCCCCTACCAATACATCATATTAAGTCGATTATTAGAGTTTATTGAAGAAAATCTTTTAATTTACAATGGGGGGTTAGATGTAGTACAACAAGAGGCACTTCAAAAAGAACTTGATAAGTTACCAACGGAAAAAGAAAAAGATGCTGTTTTAGATAAAAGGGGTTTATCAGGATTTAATGAAAAAATCTTAAACTTCGATTTAGATGGGGATAATTTTATGTACACCCAACCTACTCAATTCTCAGCAGACCCTAATGTTTGTGTTATTCCCTTTAAATTCCCTCTTTCTACTACATCTAAAGTGCAAGGGACGGATGGTAAAGAAACATCAAAAGTAGAAATTGGGGAGTTTATTTCTTATTATGGTGATGTTTTAAAAGGTTGTAATTTTAAAAGTCTTGAAAGTGATTATGTAGCTAGTATGTTGGATATACCTGTTAATCTTAATTATATAGGTAAAGTATTAAAGCAAGTTACATCCAATAATTCAGTTCCATTATTAAAATTTTTAGAACAACTATTATTTGGTATAAATACAGCATTAGGTAGTATTAATAAATTTTCAGTAACATACAATCATGATGAAAATGCAATAGTATTTAGAGATGATGTCCCTTTAGATCCTAAAGTAGCAACAGGGACGGTTGTTACCGATGTAAAACAAAGAACATTATTTAATGTTCATGGGTGGAAGCCTAACCAGCAAAATTCATCCTTTATTAGTAGTGTAAATATGACTACAACTTTATCTAATAAATTTGCAACTATGATTTCTATTGGGGCTCAATCCCAAAAAGAAAGTGATATTGCTAATGGTACTTCTTTTTCTAGATGGAATACAGGATTAAGTGATAGTGTTACCCCTAGTAAATTAAGTAAGGCTGGAACAGAGTCAAAAAAATCAGAACAAAGAAAACCCTTTGAAATTTTTGATAAAAGTGTTGTATCTTTAAATAAACCATCAGCATTACTTACTTCATTTTATAAACGTTCAAGAATGCCTGATGGTGATGTTCAATCAACCGCCCAATCTCTTAATGCTAATTTAAATAAATATATTACAACGGTTGAAGATAAAAATGCGTTATTTGGAAATGTTCAACAAAAAGACTTAGCGACTAAACCTAATCCCCCAAGTACCCAAGGATTTATCCCTTTTAGTATGAACCTAGACATGGATGGTTTTTCAGGTTTAAGGATTTATGAAAAATTTTATATTACTACTGAAATTCTACCCCCTTCATACCCTAGAGCATTATCCTTTATTTGTAAGGGAATGACCCATACCATTAATAATAGTGGGTGGAAAACAAAAATTGACTCATTAACTATAACTAGTGTAGACCCAGAGGGAGATAAAAAAATGACAATCCCATCTAATGCATACAATCGAAAAAATTTCCTTGATGCTATTAATGAAGAATTCCCCGAATAAACTTTAAAATAATAAGATGTATTTTCCACAATCCCAAATAAAAACTAATCTATACACTAATGGTGGTGAGTTTGTTATTCTTTTAACAAATGAAAACTATATGGGTTCATATTGGTCAACATCATCTGGAAAATATTATACTAAAAAAAATCCACAGGACATTCCATATGAGGAATTAATTAAATTTACTCAACCTCAACTAACAAATACTACAGTAACTTCAATTTTAGGAGTCCAAAATACAGGTTCAATTGAAGATTTATCTCCTAATTATGAAGAAGTTAAAGCTTATGATTTAGCTAGGGGGGTAGATATAAATAACCCTATAGTTCAAAACTTACCTCAATATTTTCTTCCTACCCCAACCGAAGAAGAATATAGTTTAGGGGCATTTACAAGGTACCTATGTAAAAGGACAAATCAAAATATTTATATTGAAATAAATGAGGATACTTTCAATGGTTTAAAAGATGCTAGTCCTGAGTATTTATCTTCTTTATATGAGCCTTTTTCTATAACTTGGACCCTAACAGGAAGTACTGTAAGTGAAGTTTCTAAAATTAATTTTGATATAGTATCCCAATGCGAAAAACAAAATAAATATAAGGGCTTAACTAGATATTTTAAAAATTACTCACAATTTTTTAAACCTAGTTAGGGTTATAGATTATACTTTCGTATATTCGACCTATGTTTTGGTTAATAGAAGATAGCGAACAATTTAAAGATTTTAGTTATCAAGGTTTTAATGAAGTGTTTTTAGAGGTTATACCTAATAATTTCAACACTCACCCCATCCTTGATAACGTATCATTATTGTATGTCCGCCCATTAAATGCACATAAAGGCTATATGTTATGCATTAACCATAGTGAAACATTGTCATTGGAATTAAACGTTGTACTTCAAACATTGAGCAAGATAGAAAAAATATATGTAAGAAATAAAAAATTAACATTACAATATTTACCTTTAAAAGCTCTTTTCGACACTCAACCCACACATAATACATATATACCAGAGCAACCACACTCTTATAAACACTTCTACAAACATAATAGTAGTAAATTAGATGTAAACCGCATTATTCCGGTAGTAAAACACTATGAGTATTGTGAGGCAATTTTTAGTGATTTAAAAGCATTTAATGTAGAGTGCAAAGATGATTATTGCCAGTGGTTTAATAATCGTAGTTCAATTGTATTCTCCGCTATTGAAGCCAATGGTTTAAAAATTAATAAAAAATTATTTGAAGAGCATTTTAAACCTATAGATGGGGATTATGCTTATACTCAATATAATTTAAAAACACTTACCACACGTCCTTCAAATATATTTAATGGAGTAAATTATGCAGCACTTAATAAAGAAAACGGACAGAGACAATGTTTTATACCTAGGAATGATTTACTTCTTGAGTTGGATATTAGCGCTTATCATCCTACTTTGTTGGCTAATCTTATTGGTTATAAGTTTGATGATGGAGATATTCATGCTTCCTTTGCTAAAATGTACGGGGTGGATTATAAAAAAGCTAAGGAACTAACGTTTAAACAACTATACGGAGGAGTATTTAAGCAATATAAGGATCTGGAATTCTTTAAAAAAGTACAAGCATATACGGATGATTTGTGGGATACTTTTCAATATCAAGGTTGGATTAAAATGCCCCAATCCGGGTATATACTTAGGAAGGATGATACACAAGATATGAAACCGCAAAAGTTGTTGAATTATGTTCTTCAAAACTTGGAAACATCAACTAACGTTTGTATATTATGGGATATATTAAAATTACTAAGAGGTAAAAAAACAAAATTGGTATTATATACTTATGATGCTTTTTTATTAGACCTAAGTAAGGAAGAAAAAGATATAGTAAAAGAAATAAATAAAATAATAAAAAGTTATAAACTAACTACAAAGATAAGTTATGGAAGCACCTACGATTTTACAAAATAGTAATCATATGTATACAGGACAATACGATTTCGACACCCCTGTAAATGTTAACGATTTGAATAATAAGTTATTTTGCACATTCACTACTTTAGATGATCTAGATTCTCTGATTGAGAATTTATCTTCTAAATATAGCATAATGTATAATAAGATGTTTGTTCTTCATGTTAAGAGCAATGATGAATATGTTGTTACATACAACGTAGAACAGGGTAATGTAAGTGATATTCCCTCAAATACAATTTTAGTCCATCGTAAAAAAGACTCTAACACTTTATACACTATTAATGCTTTAAATGAATTAATTAAAGGGTTAAATGGTGGTATTGTAGATCCCAAATTTAGAGTAGATTGGCAACATTATAGAAACTGTATTCTCCTCACTCAGCATAATGAGATAAAACAACTAAACACAAAGATTTTTAAAATTATTGAATTATAGTTTGGCATCCCCAACTATCGTTCGTATATTAGTTATCAATAAATAAAAATAAGTTATATTATGGATTTAAATGTGATCAAACAACGCTTGGACTCACTGAACAAGCAATCAACTAACAGTGGTGGAGGTAATAAAAACCTCTTTTGGAAACCTTCAGTAGGTAAACAACTCATTAGAGTAGTACCTTCTAAATTTAATAAAGCAAACCCATTTACGGAAATGATGTTTTACTATGGAATTGGTAGTAAACGTGTAATGGCATCACCTTCAAATTGGGGTGAGAAAGATCCTATTATGGAATTTGCTAAACAACTTCGTGGTACCAATGACAAAGAAAATTGGAGATTAGCTAAAAAGTTAGATGCTAAAGTTCGTACTTTTGCTCCTATTATTGTTAGAGGTCAAGAAGATGAGGGAGTTAAATTATGGCAATTTGGTAAGGAAGTATACCAAGAGTTCTTAAATATGGCGGCCGATGATGAAATTGGTGATTATACTGATATTGTAGGAGGTAGAGATATTAAATTAACTACTGTAGGACCTGAAGTTACAGGAACACCTTACAACAAAACATCAATTGGACCTTCATTAAAAGTTACTCCACTTTCAGATAATGAGGAAGTAGTAAAAACATTATTAGATGATCAAGCAGATCCAATGAAAGTGTTTAAACCTCTCTCATATGATGAAATGAAAGTTTCACTTCAAGAATGGTTATCTCCTGAAGGTGAAGAAGAAGAGGGATCTATTATCTCTGAACCATCAGTAGCATTTGATAGTGATAAAAAATCATCTAATTATTCATTAGATACTACATCACCAAATGTGAAAAAAACAAAATCAGCACAATTTGATGATTTATTTGGAGATGATAAAAAAACTGACGATTTACCCTTTTAACAAATAAAACATGGCAAGACCTAAAAAATCACTATCGGAGGCAGTCTCCTCGGAAATTAAAGCAAGCTTCAATTTAGATGGCTTTAAAACTAAAAAAGGACTATCTTCAAAAGCAAAATTTAAAGAACAAACTTGGATACCACTATCAGAAGCTTATCAAGAGATAACTTCTGTGCCTGGTATCCCACAAGGTCATATTGTATTGCTTCGTGGACACTCTGATACAGGTAAAACTACAGCAATGATCGAAGGAGCTGTATCAGCCCAAAAACGAGGTATTCTACCAGTATTCATCATTACAGAAATGAAATGGTCTTGGGAACATGCTAAGATGATGGGACTTGAAATTAATGAAGTTGTAGATAAAGAAACAGGTGAAGTTGTTGATTATAATGGTAATTTTATTTATGTAGATAGAGAAACTATTAATTCAATTGAAGATGTAGCCGGATTTATCCTAGATTTACTCGATGAACAAAAAAGTGGTAATTTACCATATGATTTAATGTTCTGTTGGGATTCAATTGGGTCAGTCCCATGTGAAATGTCGTTAAAATCTAATAAAAACAACAACGAGTGGAACGCCGGCGCAATGTCAACTCAATTTGGAAATAACGTTAATCAACGCATTGTAATGTCTCGTAAAGAAAGTAACCCTTACACAAATACTTTAGTTTGTATTAATAAGGTATGGACATTAAAGGCAGAATCACCTATGGGTCAACCTAAATTAATGAATAAAGGTGGATATGCTATGTGGTTTGATTCTACATTTGTAGTTACATTTGGTAATGTTATGTCAGCTGGGACATCTAAAATTAAAGCAATTAAAGATGGTAAGCAGGTAGAATTTGCTAAACGTACTAATCTTCAAATTGATAAAAACCACATTAATGGAGTTACTACTAGAGGTAAAATTGTTATGACACCCCATGGTTTTGTTCTTGATGATGAAAAAGCACTTAAAAATTATAAAGAAGAACACAAAGAAGAATGGAAGAAAATTCTAGGTGGTGGTGATTTTATAATTGCTGAAGAGGATGAAGCATATACTGACATTACATCTCACACAGATGAGCCTAAATAAAAATTAGGTTACCCGGGGGGAATTTCGTATATTCCCCCCATAAATAGATACACATGAAGCAAAAAGATTTACTTAAGCTCCTCGATAATATGGACGAGCATGGAGAAGAAACTGTAGAAGGAGAAAGAATTCTAATGATAGATGGATTAAATCTATTTTTTAGAAATTTTGCAATGATGAATATGGTAAACCCCGATGGTATTCATATTGGGGGTTTAGGTGGATTTTTTCGTTCATTAGGTGCTGAAATTAGAAGAGTAAATCCTACTCAAGTTTATGTTATATTTGATGGTGCCGGATCTTCTAATAATAGAAAAAACCTATTACCTGAATACAAATCAGGAAGAGATTTACAACGTATTACTAATTGGGAGGCTTTTGATAATTTAGAGATGAACATGATGCTAAAGTAGATCAAATGGTTCGTATTATTCAATATCTAAAAACATTACCAGTTAAAACATTGTCTATCCCTAAAGTTGAAGCTGATGATGTTATAGCATATCTTTCAGGAGTTATTCCTCAAGATCCAAAAGATAAAGTATTTATAGTATCTTCTGATAAAGATTTTTTACAATTAATAAGTAAAAATGTTATTGTATATCGTCCTATGGAGAAAGAATTTTATACTGAAGAAACCGTAGTAGAAAAATTCAAAATGTCTCCTACTAATTTTATTCTATATAAAACATTAATGGGTGATAATTCAGATAAAGTAGCAGGAGTTAAAGGGTTAGGTCCAAAAAAATTATATAAACTATTTCCTGAATTAAGTGAAAAAGATATGACATTAGATGATATCTATAATATCTGTGAATCTAAATTTAAAGAAAATGTTATTTATTCTCGTATAATTCAAGGTATTGATGCTCTAGAACGAAATTATAAAATCATGGATTTATCAAACCCCATGTTAGATGAAAATGATAAAAATTATCTTTATAATATTGTAGAATCCAAAGAATTAAATTATCTCCCCGAACAATTTATTGCCATGTATAATGAAGATAAATTAGGTGGGATGATCAGAAATTTAGAATTTTGGATAAAAGATGTTTTTGATGAATTAAATAATAATACTAACCCTTTAAAATAAAAGTTATCACACTAATAAATTTAAACCAATACGGTACATCTTTTCAAATTAAAGTAATATCGGCGCTGCTAACTCATAAAGAGTTTTTAACAAACATCCATGACATTATTAGTGAGGAATATTGGGATAACCAAGCCCATCAATGGATTATTAAAGAAATTCTAAATTACTATGATAAGTACAATACAACTCCTTCAATGGATGTTCTTAAAGTAGAATTACAAAAGGTAACAAATGAAGTACTTAAAGTTTCTATTAGAGAACAACTTAGAGAAGCCTATAGTGCTTCCCAAGAAGATTTAGAATACGTTAGAGAAGAATTTTCTACATTTTGTAAAAACCAACAGTTAAAATCTGCATTACTAAGTAGTGTAGACTTACTAAAAGCGGGTGATTATGATTCAATTAAAATAATGGTTGAAAATGCTTTAAAGGCAGGACAAGATAAAAATATAGGACATGAATATAATAAAGATATTGAAGCAAGATTTAGAGAAGATGCTAGAAAGATTTTACCAACTCCCTGGGAACGTATTAATGATTTATTACAAGGTGGTTTAGGAAATGGTGATTTTGGTCTTATATTTGGAAACCCCGGAGGTGGTAAATCGTGGAGTTTAGTAGCTTTAGGAGGTTATGCTGTAAGAATGGGGTATAATGTTCTTCACTACACCCTTGAATTAGGTGAAGATTATGTAGGGAGAAGATATGATGCCTTTTTTACTAAAGTTCCTGTAGATAAAATACTTCAATCCCGTGAAAAAGTAGAAGAAATTATTCCTGAGTTACCTGGGGAGTTAATTATTAAAGAATTCCCAACAGGACGTGCGACAATATCTACAATAGAATCACATATTAAAAAAGTTACTGATTTAGGAACTAAACCTGATTTAATAATTATTGATTATGTTGACCTTCTTTCAACAAAGAAACGAACAGCAGATCGTAAAGGAGAAATTGATGATATTTATACAAGTACTAAAGGATTAGCTAGAGAATTAAATGTTCCTATTTGGAGTGTTTCCCAAGTAAACCGTGCAGGTGCCAAAGATGATGTTATCGAAGGTGATAAAGCAGCTGGGTCTTATGATAAAATAATGATAACAGATTTTTGCATGTCCCTATCAAGAAAAGCTAAAGATAAAGTAAACGGAACAGGAAGATTTCATATTATGAAGAACAGGTATGGCATAGATGGGTTAACGTTTGGTGTAAAAGCCGATACATCTACAGGTCATTTTGAAGTAACTGATTATGATCCTGATGAAGAATTTGAATCTGAAGTTTCTAACCCCAACAATAACAAAAGTTATGGTGATTTTGATTCTTTTGATAAGAAAGCATTGAAAGATAAGTTTTTTGAATTAAATTCGTAACCCTAAAAAATAATTATTAAAAATGCAAAAAAACAAGGATTTATTGACTGAACGCATTGTTTACAAACCTTTCGAATATCAAGAAGCATCAGATTTTTGGTTAAAACAACAACAAGCACATTGGTTACATACAGAAGTACCAATGATGTCGGATGTTAATGATTGGAAGCAAAATCTAACAGAAAATGAAAAAAACATTATCGGTACTATATTAAAGGGATTTGCTCAAACAGAAACTGTAGTAAATGACTATTGGTCAACCTTAGTTACAAAATGGTTTAGAAAACCTGAAATTATTAAAATGGCTGTAACATTTGGTGCTTTTGAAACTATACATGCTGAAGCTTATTCTTTATTAAATGAAGAATTAGGGTTAGATAATTTTGCTGAGTTTTTAGAAGATGAAGCTACAATGGCTAAAATTAATGCTTTAACAACTGTAAGAGACTCTCACGATGGTACCCCTAATTGGCATGAAAGAGCTAAATCACTAGCAATATTCTCAGCATTTACTGAAGGAGTAAATTTATTTTCTTCATTTGCTGTTTTATTATCATTTAAATTAGATAATAAACTTAAAGGTGTAGGTCAAATAGTAGAATGGAGTATTAGAGATGAATCTTTACACTCAGAAGCTGGGTGTTGGTTATTTAGAACTTTAATGCAAGAACATCCTGAATTCAACACACCTGAATTAAAAGCTGACATTGAAGAAGCAGCTCAACTATCATTAAAATTAGAATTAGATTTTATAGATAAAGTTTATGAAATGGGGGATTTAAAAGGATGCCCAAAATATGATTTAGTATCATTTATTAAACATAGAGTAAATACTAAAATGGGTGATTTAGGATATAGAGAGATTGTAAATGGTATAGATAAAGATGCAGTACAAAGAATGAAATGGTTTGATAGCTTATCAGCTGGAAAACAACACACAGATTTCTTTGCAAATAGAGTTACTAATTATTCAAAAGGTGTTCAAGATTGGGACGCTAACAGTATATTTTAAGATATGGAAAATAACGCATTACAAGCAGATTACAGCAATTGGGAAGCTGGAAAACAATACCCTGAATGGATGGATGAAATATCCTTAGCTACAATTTCAAAAGGATATTTACTTCCAGGTGAAAACGTAAGAACAGCTTATAGAAGAGTTGCCAACGCAGCTGCTATGAGATTAAAAAAACCAGAATTAGGACCTAAATTTTACAAACTTATGTGGAATGGTTGGTTAGGATTAGCTTCACCTGTATTATCAAATATGGGAACAGATCGTGGTTTACCAATTTCATGTTTTGGGGTTGATACACCTGATTCAATACGTGGGATCGGGTTAACTAACGCCGAATTAATGAAACTAACAGCATCTGGTGGGGGTGTTGGTATTTCCTTATCTCGCATTAGAGAACGTGGAGATGAAATTACAGGTAATGGTAAGAGTGAAGGTGTAGTACCTTGGGCTAAAATATTCGACTCAGCAATTATTGCTACTAACCAAGGAAATGTAAGAAGAGGAGCAGCATCTGTTAATTTAGATATAGAACATGGAGATATTGATGAATTTTTACAAATTCGTAGGCCTAAAGGTGATCCAAATAGACAATGTCTTAACCTACACCAATGTGTAGTTGTAGGGGATTCGTTTATGAGAAAATTAGAAGCTAGAGACCCCGAATCAATGAATAGATGGGCTACAGTTTTAAAATCAAGAATGGAAACTGGAGAACCTTACATCATGTATAAGGATAATGTTAATAAAGATAACCCAATAGCTTATAGGTTAAATAACTTAGATGTAACAATGACAAACATTTGTTCTGAAATTACATTATTCACAGATGAAGAACATTCATTCATATGCTGTTTATCTTCTATGAATTTAGCTAAATATGATGAATGGAAAGACACAGATGCTGTTGAATTAGCTACATGGTTTTTGGATGGGGTAATGCAAGAATTTATTGATAAATCAAATGGTAAAGATTCATTACTAAGAACTCACAACCATGCTAAAAAAGGTAGAGCATTAGGGTTAGGTGTGATGGGGTGGCATACTTTCTTACAACAAAAAAAATTACCATTTAATTCAATAGCATCTACAGCTTATACACATAACATATTTTCAGATATAAGAAGTAAAGCAGATAAAGCATCAATGGCACTCGCCGCAGAATATGGAGAACCCCTTTGGTGCAGGGGCACAGGAATGAGAAATACTCATTTATTAGCAGTTGCTCCCACAGTATCTAACTCAGTTATTGTAGGTGGTATAAGTGCAGGTATTGAACCTTTACCAGCTAACATTTATACATTTAATGGTGCTAAGGGTACATTTATTAGGAAAAATAAGTCATTACAGACATTATTAAAGGAAAAAGGTGAGGATAAAGATAAATGGTGGGATCAAATGTTAATTGATGGTGGTTCCGTAATGAATATCCCAGATAACATCTTATCACCTGATGAAAAAGAATTATTTTTAACATTCCCTGAAGTCAACCAATTAGAATTGGTTAGACAAGCAGCTATCAGACAAAAGTACATTGATCAAACCCAATCATTAAATTTATCATTTGATCCTAATGATTCACCTAAATGGATAAACCAAGTACACTTGGAAGGATGGAAATTAGGTATTAAAACATTTTATTATCTAAGAACAGACTCTGTAATTAAAGGAGATTTGGGAAGTAGAATGGCAGACTGCGTAAGCTGCGATGGGTAAACATTTATTTTTATTTTAGCATAAAAGGGACACATCAGTGTCTCTTTTTTTAATATTTATAGTAAATTGTTTTAATCTAAAAGTTTTATATCATGGTAAATTATTTAAAAGATAAAATTATGAAATTTAATGAAATGTTTAAAGATGATAATTCTCTCAATGAAAAAAATATTGTTGGGTTTGCTTCTTTTGCTATAATGACTTTATTCGCAATAGCAGATATTGTAACAGGATTTTTAGGTAAAGATCTTCCGGTTCAAGAATTTATTTATAATTCTTTTGTAATTATTACTCTTGGATCGTTTGGAATTGATGGTGTAACTAAAATATTTAAAAAAGAAAAATAATGGAGTGTTTTACAAGAGAACAAGTACAAAAAGCAGTTGAATCAAAAGATTATCGTTGGTTTGAGGGAGGAGATTATAATCTAAATATAGTAGGTATACGAAACTCAGATACTCAAGGTAAAGTTACTAATAAATTTGATGATTGTGTAACTGTATCATATAGTGTTAATGGAGAAAAGATGTTTCATTGTTTTGGGGCAACAACAGACCCAGGTTCACATTGGGAAAGAAACTTAATGAATAAAGATGGTGTTGCAATTTTAGTACCTGGACAATATAGAGGTTCACATATTATTGGATTACATCAAGGTAAATACGAAGCACTTAGACAAAAAAGTCCACTTAAAGTTTATAGAGATAAAAACAAAGATGGTGTGTATGATTTTACAGAAGAAAGTATTAAAGAAGGTATCTATGGGATTAATATACACAGAGCAACCTCAAGAGAGGGTGGTAAATCAACTCAAATAGATAGATGGTCAGCAGGTTGTCAAGTTATAGCAGCTAATTCAGATTTCAAATTATTTATGGAACTGACAAATAAATCAGCTAAACTTTATGGAAATTCATTCACGTATACATTAATTGAAAGTAAAAATATAGTATAATAATAGTGTAATTAGGTGGGATAAATTTAATAAGGCATTACTATAACACAATGAATACTAGGATAGATATGATGGGAAAGACAGCAATGGTTATAATGGGGTTGTCTACAACCTTTGGTTTTATAGGGAGTTATTTTATGGAATTAACCATGGGGAATTCAGAACAATATCTGGCAGTAATTGCAGTTATGTTATTGGATGGATTTTTTGGAGTAATAGCTGGTGTAAAGAGGGAAGGATTTAAAACTTATAGAGCTTTAAGAGTTATTAAAAATATATTTGCATGGGAGTTAATACTCACAGCTGTACTATCAATAGAATTAGGATTCACAGGTACATGGTGGTTATCTGAAACGATATTAGCACCTTTTATGATATTCCAATTAATTTCTGCTCTTAAAAATGCTTCAATGGCTGGATTCATTAAAAATGAATTACTAAATGAAATATTAGATAGAATAGATAAACATAAAGGAAACCGTAAGTGAAATTATTAGAAGGAATATCATTAGGTTCCAGAATAGCGTTATTAATTTCAACAACAATAATAATAATATTCTTTTTAATGGAAAGTTTTATTGTGTTTGGGTTCTGTAAACCTACTCTAATTCTTGCTCAGTTTGGTTGGGCATGTATTTTATTATTTATACCTCCATTTTGTAAAGTAGTACATGAGTTTGTCATTAATAAACAACATCTCAAAGAAGACTTATTTTCTAAAAATGTATTCTTAGAACATGCTGCTAAGATAATTAGACATGATATGCATAGTGGAATCAATACTTACTTACCACGAGGTATTAAATCATTAAAACGAAGATTAACTGAAGAGCAAATTCAAAATTTAAAAATCCAGTCTCCACTCAAATTAATTGAAGATGGGTTATACCATGCCCAAAAAGTATACTCAGGAGTATATGAATTTACTAATTTAGTAAAACAAAATGCTCAAATGAGCACAAAACCCTCTGACATCAAATCAATATTATCAGATTATTTACGTTTAACAGCATATCAAAATCAAGTATTATTAAATGATAACCTCCCCTCACATCTAGAAGTAAATGAACCTTTATTTTGTACAGCAGTAGACAATTTAATTAGAAATGGGTTAAAGTATAATGATTCACCTACTAAATGGGTTAAATTATACCAAGAAGGATGCTACCATAAAGGGAGTTTTATCATAATTGAAGATAATGGTAGAGGTATTGACCAAAAAGATTTTGAAGAATTGTCTAAACCATACGTTAGAAAAGAAAACCAAGAAGAATCTGGTACCGGGTTAGGATTAAACATATGTAAAGTTATATTAGAAGAACATAAGTTTAATATTAATGTAGAAAAAGTTTATAAAAATAAAGAACATTTAACCGAAGAATTGAATAAATTAGAAGAAAAAATTGAGTGGAACCCTAGTAGCTATATTTATAATCGATCCAATTTAGAGCATAAAGCAGAAAAATCTGGATATAGAGGTAAAATAGAATTGAAAAAAGGTGGAAGAAAAACAAACCGCTTATTTGTACAATGGATTCCATCCAATAAAAAAACCGTAACAGGAACAAAAATAAAGATAAAGATAGATAACAATGATTGATACATTAATGTTAATAGACGATGAAAATTTATTTCATCTAGTATTTGAGGATGCTTGTTCTCTTTTAGACATCGCTCTTTCAATTGAAGCATTAGATAGTAGTGATAAAGCAGCCGAAATGTTTAAGAGATGGTTTCCGAATGACCCAAACCATGAAAAACCTGAATGTGTGTTTGTTGATTTAAACATTATTGGTTCTTCTTTTAATGGTATTGAGTTAATTCGTAAAATCAATTTTGAGTACGGTAACGGGAGTGTTATTGGTATCATTTCATCATCCCAAGATGAACAAGAAATTGAGAAAGCAAAACAAGTAGGGGCACAATTTTGGATTATTAAATCAGATGATATTGAACCTCGCCTTGAAGAGTTCTATAAAGATTATGAAGGATATAAAAATAAAACATCTCCATTCAAGGTGTATAGATAGCTAAATGGTTGAAGTAACCGAACATACCCGAAATGTTCTATTAGAAGTTGCTAAAAAAAGAAAAGTTTATATAGAAGGCAATTTTCTTAAAATTTTAGCAGCTCCTGTAGGTGATACAGAATTTGAAGAATATCTCCGAGTTTGCAAAGAAAAAGATTCTAATAAAAGAAGAACTAGACTTGAAGTAACAAAGCAAATTCAAAAGCAAAATAATGAACTTGAAAAAGCTCAAAAAGAAAATAAAAGAGTTAATCGTCAACTAAATAAAGCAGTTGATGAGGCAGTTGAACAAAAAACCAAAGCAGAAGAACTTTTAATAACAGGAAAGCAGCATTTTCGTAATGCTGAAAAACGAGAAAAAGAACAAAATAAAAAACTACAAGAAGCATTAGACGATGCAAAGTTGGCACATGGTGAAGCCCATGCATTAAGACTAGAAGCAGAAAGTGCAAAAGAAATTGCAGAAACAGATTTAACATTATTGCAAAAGAAAACCCAAACTGAATTAATGGGTAGTATAGTCAGGGTTGCTCTTTGGGTCATCATGGGAGTTGGATTTATTACAACAGCATTATATATATTTGTGTTATTATTAGGACATGATGCTAAAATTATAGAATCAACATGGTCTAATTTATTTGGTATACTTCTAACAAATTCCTTTAGTATTATAGGTACCATAATGGGTGTTAAACACGGTTCAAAAGAAAAATAAAATGAGAGAAAAATTATTTCCTATTTTAATAGCATTATCTGCTATGTCTGTCTCTGCCTCAGCAGCCTTTTATTCAGTTAGTGGTCTTAGTAAACTCTTTGCGGGTGCTACTTTAGCTGTTATTATTATGGCTACTTCTTTAGAAGCCGGAAAGCTAGTAATTGCTTCTTTATTATACCAATATAGAAAAACTCTCCCATTTTTCCTTAAATCTTACCTTACATTAGCTTGCATAATATTAATTGGAATAACTTCAATGGGTATCTATGGTTTTCTATCTGCAGCTTATCAAGAAACTGCAAGTAAAGCTGGTACCATTGATGCCCAAATTACTTTAATAGAAACTAAAAGAGATAATGTTAGAGAACAGTTAGCTGTTTATAATGAAGAAAAATCAAGTATAAATGAAGCCGTAGCTGATTTACGTAATGGATTATCAAATAATACCATACAGTATAAAGATAAAGAAACCGGTCAAATTATAACAACCACCTCTAGTTCAACACGTAGAGCATTAGAAAAACAATTAGATCAAGCTATTGAAAGGCAAACTGAAATTAATTCTAAAGTAGATGGGTTAAATGAAC
>Ga0208643_1000182_pt1 | contig 41882 bp, 52 predicted proteins | sample VirMetDEL_Nov_12_FD_184516 | JGI IMG/M metagenome (GOLD analysis project Ga0208643, IMG submission 184516) | Aqueous microbial communities from the Delaware River and Bay under freshwater to marine salinity gradient to study organic matter... | ecosystem: Environmental > Aquatic > Marine >...
ACCAGATGTATTTAAGAAAGCCTTTGCCTTTATAAGTTTGGTAATATGTGGAGCCATCTTAACATATGATGCTACCCTACCGTACTCATCATCACTATCAGACAAAGCATTGTGAGCCGCCTCTGCTTTTTCATCATCTGTAATCATTTGAATGTAAACCTCCGTTGTCTAAATGCTTCTTTCAATGTACTAAATATATACACCAGTTGCTCTGAATCTATGTCACCTTCATGTACTTCTACATGACAAGTATAACATAAAGGCATAGTCAACCAGTCATCTACTTTTACAGCCATACCTCCTCCTCTAATGTGACTAGGTAACAACTTAGTCTTTAGATGATGGGCGACCACAGTACCATCCTCTGCACCACAGTTGGCACAAGGTAATGTAGCCACCCAATCAGTATACTTCTTTACCTTCCATCTAATATCTTTTTCAATCATATACCGCAAACACCAGACAAGCATTGCTCTTCACTGTTATCTTCATACACTACACCTCGTTTACTATGCGCTTCTTCATAAGGTACTGATGTTATAGGTTGCCCACCTCTAGCCATGTCAGGATAGAATGTTAATCCTCTTAGTCCTGGCCCATACTTTTTAATTAGATTAGCAAAGCCAACAATCTTATCTTCATTGTTAAGTTCACTACCCCAAGCAGGAAGGTTTAACGTGGAACTAATAGCATGGTCTACATACTTCTGTAACTCATACTGAAACTTTAGTCTACGTTCTGGGTCAGCGGCAAGGTCAACAGCAGACTCAATCTTATTAGGATCAATGCCTGAATCTACTAACGCTTGTGCTGTACCGTCAACGACAAACTGATGTTTCCATTTGGTTCCGTCTGACAGATACCTTCGGCGGTATGCCACGGCGTAGATAGGCTCCACTCCAGAGGTAGTTCCTGCGAGGATACTGATGGTTCCTGTAGGCGCAATTGCTCTATATCCTTTAGGAGGTTGTAACAAAAATCTATCGCAATGTTCGTCTGCTGATTCTTTACTCTGTGTTTCATATACTTTCATCCACTTCTTAAGTTCGTCTACCATCTCATACTTGTATCCACGCTGCAGTAACCACTCGTGCATACCCATGAGACCTAAGCCTATACGACTGTTAGCCTGTCTTACTTTATAAACTTTCTCATAAGGTAAGTGCGCTCTCATCAATCCGCATACTAGAAATTTAGAGCCGAGCGAAACGACATCTTTAAATTCCTCAATGCTTTCGATATTAGCAAGGTTAACACTGCCCAGATTACATACATCCGAATCATCTTCACTTGTAATTTCTGTACAAGCGTTCCGTAAAGTTTCATTCTGTTTATCTCCAAAGTTAAATGAGAAGCCCGGCTCACCTGTCATCATTGCCTGTCTAACATTCTCCATAAACACATCGTTGATCGGGTCTTTCAACCAAGCATCATCATAGTTTAAGGACACGTTCATCATATCTAATGGAGCAGGAAAGTTAAAGTCAGCCTTCTTTAGTTCGGCAATATTAGTATCACCTACTTTAATATCATGCCAGTTCTTAGCGTGTAACAACTTCCATACATCTTCGTGTTGCCAATTCATACTACCATACAGAGCAGACCTACGGCTACCACCCTGCATTACATTCCTACCTACCTCATTCAGTGTATATAGCAAAGGGATAGGGCCAGATGCAACGCCTCCAGTTCTTTTCAACTGTCTGCCAGACGGTCTAGCCCTAGAAATATCCACACCAATACCACCACCAGTCATCAAGCAAGTCATTGCACGTTCAGTAACACCTGCCCATTCTTCCCTGCTATCTTCTTCAAGCCTCAATAGATAACAGTTGTTATAGAATCTTGCTTCTCTACCTGCATACCACAGGTATCTACCTCCCGGCATAAACTTAAACTCTGCTATATATTTAGTTAATCTATCCCTATCTTTCTTTTCCATAAGGATATTCTTAGTACCATTCAAGTCACCACATACAGAGTTAACTACCGAGTGAGCCTTGTCATCCCATGTTTCATAGGGATTACTGGCATATTTTTGTTTGAAGATTGTCTCTCCTAATTCTGTTTTAAACGCCACTATTTTTCTTCTCCATTAATTCATCGAAACCCTCTGGGGTTGCCCAAGAAGCAGGTTTCTTATCACGATCAAAAGCATTTGGATGATACAAGTACCTGCCTATACCAAATAATACAGCCGCTCTCTTAAGCGCGTCACTGATACCACCCTTTGCACCTTCTATATTAGAGTCATCAGCACCATCACACTTGGTAATCCACTGGTCTTCTATGTACACAGACAACGAACATATCATACGATCACCAACCCAACTGTACTGAGTCTGCCAGTAACCAACACCGACAACCTCATCAAGCCTATCCATTACATCTCTAGCAGTAATGTATGCTAACTCATTACCTCCTCCTCCTTTTCTCCATCTAACTTTATTAATAGGGTAAGGTCTTTTAAAATCCATCTCTAGTTTATTCATCATCTGATTCCTGTTCTTCTTTAATCTCTTTAATGACTTCCCAATAAGCCTCTTCCCAACTATCCCATATCTTTTCCATCAGTTTGAATGGTGCTAGTGCATGCATCAATGCCTTGTTCATCAGTAATTTCCTTAAAGTCTTTGATCTTTAGTATAACATAACTGTCTTCATACTTCATTTGTTTTTCATGCAAGACTACTATCGGTACTCTATGCTCTGCCTCTATAACTGCTTGACCCATAGCATCATGTATCCAATCAGGTAACTTCTTCCTGTGCTTTACCTCGATACTCCACTTGTCATGTTCAACATCTCGACGAGACTCACCATTACAACCTGTTCGCACACCACCCAGGATACTAGCGATGGTGCGCTCACAGTGCTTCCAAGTTGTCAAGCGGCTAATGCCCGGCGACGAGCATGATTGTGTGCTTGTACTTTCTTAGTACTCCAACGGCAGTTATCAGGGCCGTAATCATCGTCAACATCTATACGATCTATAAAGGTATCGACAAACCTTTCACCCATATCTTTCAAGAACGTAGAGAAGTCATGCCACTCTGGATCAACCGCAATACCACGGCCTCCAAAGTTATGATAGCCTTGTTGATTACGATTATAACAACGCTCCATCATCTTGCGCCATGAGTTATAGGTAGGTGTACGTTTGTTTTTTGTATGACCATGGATCATTTGAACAATCTCCTGTGTTGATTTTGTTTTGAAAACGCTTTACATCTATCACCCCAATCTCCGATGGATTCACCTTCTTTCCTCCAGAGATCAAGTCCTTTTAATCTAGCCTTATGTATGTCTCTGAAAGGTATGTACTCACCTTCCATAAACTGTGTACTATATCTAGAAGCCCAACATTTATCACATATCATCATCGGATGAGAATGAGTAGCCGTCTTTGCATTGCAATCTTGACATGACGCCATCTAATATCTCCTTCTTTTGTGTTGCCATCTCATCTTTCCATTCCTCTATTGTTTGCTTGGCGTTAATTTTATACTCTGAATTAACTGGCCTTATGAGAGTTACTGGTTTCTTTTCTACCTTACGAAAGTAATGGTTAATAGGTTCACCAACATCCTCACTTAGTGTGAGTCCTGTTGCGCCGCTGTATCCTAATCCTCCTTTCCTTCTCGCATAGTCATCAGCAACCGCTTGATTTAATGCCTTGCTAACTATCTCTATAGATACTTCAGTCTGATGAGGCACTTGTCTTTCCGGGCCTGATACTGATTGAAGGTAGAAGTATACATTAAACAATCTCTTTCTAGCGTTCTCAAGGTCATCGTTATTAATATATTTTAACTCATTAATTCTTTCTATATAACCAAGACATCTATTTTTATATACCTCAATAGGCACACTATCTGATCTCATCTGATCGTACTGTACCTTCTTCATAAGCATCAATCCCTTTTTAACTAACCTGTCTAATAAGAAATTGGTCGTCATCTATATTACCTTTAACTCCTATGTTGTTGATATTACATTTGATTGTATCATACAAAAATACGTTTGTCAATAGGTAATGCATAAATATATTCTCTTTTATTATCAATACTTTACACCTTAAAGGTATATAAGTAGAGGAAAATTTTGATGGATTCCAACTATAAATCAGACACCAAGGATAAAGCCCGGCTTAAACGTCAACGTAACCTTGTTGCCAAGTACAATAAGTACAAGCCCAAAGCACTTAAGAAGAAGACAGTGTACAGTAGGCAAGACAATAAACAAATCCCTAATGAGTAGCATTCTTATCTTCTGTTAGATACTGAAATGCTTTGTTTGCTTCAGCCGCCGCACTAAAGATATAATTCTTATTATCCTTTAAAGCGGTCAGCCAAGACTTAATATACTGAGTGTGTTGCAATTGCTCAAGCGGAATACCTATGTAGGAACAAGTCATTGCCGCTCCTAGTTCAGCAACTAACTCCTCGTAAGCGTAAGCATTTTCATACTTGATATATATCTTACGGTCAAGTCTATGCTTTGCACCAGTAGCATGGATACCTTCATGCGCTTTGGTTGACTCACGTTCAGCATCAGATGTAAACGCTGAGTCTTGTGGTAACGCTATCGCATCATCAGATGGACGATAGAACGCTTTGTTACCACCAATATGTATACCACCACGCAACTCTAAGTTGTTGATATACTTATCTATTTCCGTAGTTGGATTAAAATCTGGAGCGACAACATCAGGTGTTGGTTCAGGCAAGCCGGATATCTGATCCCGGTTCCATACCTTATATGTTCTCATAAATGGTATGCGTTTATCTTTGCCTGTCTTCTCATCTGTCCCGACCAGAGTCTTATAGAACACAACATCATACGCATCTTTGAATACCTCATTAGGTACTGGGTGACTGTTACCTGTTAACTCTTTTAACTGATTCAGGGTAAAGTAATCCCTTGACGTATGGTCTGACATCATGCCAAGTATCAACCAATTGATACCATTATACTGACGTTTCGTTACACCATTACGCGCACTACCTAGACCGTTTAACATATTGTCAGTGCCATCTTTAACCCAAGGCTTATGCCAAGGACTAATGGATTCACCCGCCTCAATGCGCTCTAGTCTAGCGATCAAGGGTGGGACTACTGTTTCATATACTTTATCTTTTGGTTTCATAACTTAGTATTTCCCATGCTTGTTTAACCACTGACGGAACTTGTCCATTGCCAATGGCTTTAAGTCTGTCCACTCTTCGGGCCACCCCATGAGCCACTCGATCCACGTCGGGTTCAGTTGACCACCAGCGTGAGTCGCTAGAGTTACTGAGTTCCTTGCCAGTTCCGCAGGAGACTTGCCGTTGTCCTTCCAGTCCCTTGCTGTCGGAGTCGGCCACATTCCTGGTTTGGGATATATCCTCCCAAATGTGTTGAGATTCCTGTCTTTCTGACTCTTGGATTTGGGGTCGTACTGTTTGGCCGGGCCTCTCATTCCATCCCATGCTGATGGAGTTGGTATTGACTGCCGATTCAGCCTTGATCCAGAGTCTTTTTCTTCGATGCCAGGCTCCCACATCGTCTGCTCCCAACACAATCCATCTTGCATTATACCCTGCTTGGGCCAACGAAGAGAGGATTTCGCTGAAGTATCCAGAATTAAGGAGACCGGGGACGTTCTCCAAGAATGCGTATCGGGGTCGAATGTCGCGAATACACTGAAGCGTTTGCGGCCACTTGTTTCTTTCATCGTCTTGTCCTTTTTGCTTTCCTGCAACGCTAAATGGTTGGCAGGGAAAACCTGCCGTAACCACATCGACATATCCCTTGTACTTTTTAGAGGCACCGGACTTAATGAACTCGTCAATGTCTCCAAAGATTGGGGCTTCGTCGAGGAATCCATCTTTGATTCTTTGATTAATAATTTCTTGACAGTATTTTTCGTATTCAACATAACCAACGTGCCTCCATCCTAGTAATTTTGAGCCAAGTAAACCACCACCTGCACCACTAAATAAAGATAACTCATTCAAGTTCATGCTCCTCATCTTCGTATCCTTGTACAAAATCAGGACAGTTATGCTCTTCCCAGATGTCCCAAGGTGTATGACTATCAGGGTCTAGAGAACAACGCCATTCAAATTTATTATTCTTAGGTAGCCAACGCTTAGCGCGTAGATTCTCACACTCATAACAGCATTTCATATCACATCCCTCATTGATTTGTTAACTAACTCAATCATACCTTCATGCAGCACAACTTCAACACACTCCTGATCTAAGCAGTAATATATACAGTACCACTCGTTAGTTTCAGGCATCATGTCCCACTCTATCTCTTCTACTACATACCATACACCATCACACAATACTAGATCATCGGGTTGTATTGCCTCACGATCTTCTAAATAAGCATCTACTTGGTCTTGGTCATCGTTCCAATTCCAGTCAATCGGTTCTATAAACGGTGTCATTAGTGTAACGCTCCCATGTCTTGATTCATTGTGACTGATTCAACATATTTCTGTATATGATTACGCAACTCATCATATACTACAACAGTATCATGGTTTCCTAGTATCTCTACTATCAAATCAACCTCTGCTAATTCAAAGTTAGATATAATATAATCCACTAAACTATCAGTAGTATCCATACCTCCATTGTGTAATACCATCTGGACTGCATCATATATATCATGGCTTAAAGTTTTATTAGAGTCTTTCATTACTTATTCTCCTAAAGAATCATCATTAATCCAGTCATCATCTAAGTACCCGGTTATCAAACATTCACGCTCATCAGGGTACAAGTATGGTAACGCATCTTGTATTAATTTACCATTTATCCAGGCTTCAATATCATTTAAAACAGTAACGCCAGTTTGACCACACCCTAATGCTATATCTACTGTTCGAGAAGGTGCTTCAAATTCTTCTATAGGACTTTGACAATGTAACAACGCGTAGTCTCTAGTAATTGTTACACTCTTTAAACTTTTAAATATATTACTCATGCCTATCTCCTATAGCGTCACATAAAGCGTTAGTATAACAGAAATTATAATAACAGTTAAGTTCATTGCAATAAGTTTTGCTTCCATGATTATCTCCAGTTGATTACAATTACACCACACAATATTACACATACTACCCAAAGCCAAGCAATAATTGTTTCCATTATCATTCCTCACTGTAGTCAAACTCAACCATCTCTTCATTGTACTTCTCATCGTAGCACTCTTCACAGATAACTTCACCAGACATTTTAGTACACTCATAGTCATGCCTCTTTACTTGGCAACTTTGACATAGCATCTTCATTAACTTATCTCCTTGTTAAGAACAACTTCTTATCTGGGTCTTCAGTTATCTCATAGTCTGAGTCACAGAACACTGGATGGAAGAACATAAAATCTTCTACTTCAAACATAGAATCTTTCTCCATAGTTAATTTTATATCAGCACTAACCGGGCCTACATTATGCTTAAGTGTAATTAAATATCTCATTAATCTGCCTCTCTTTTTAGTTTACTTTATAACTTTAACTTATCTTTAAATATCAATTACTTATATCTAAACATAAGTTAACTTTATCTGCCTCAATAATTTCATTACCTTCCCAACACAAGGACCAGGTCCTGGGCCAGAACCCAGACACACTTGAAATAATATATCTCATGCTGTTAAAAATTTTTTTTCAGCATATCAGTATATTCTAATAAGCCCCGACCCTTACGGGCCGAGGCTCCTAGTGATTAGAGTTCTGCCAATGCTAAACCAAGCGTGACCATTCGTTCAATCTTGTGGTCGCTCTCTTTGTGCTTTACGAGAACTTCTTGACGGCGCTTGCTGATCTTCTCTTTTAACAGATCGTAAGAACCTTCAGGCCAAACGTCCGTTTGTTCTGCTGATTGAACGGCAGACCAAACAAGGGCATCCTCCTCTCGAAGTCGCTTGTGCTCTGAGTCATTAAAGCGCGCGTCTTTTGCTTGCTTGAAATTTAACTGAGCATTCGAGCGGTATTTAACCGAGTTCTTAAGGCTGTAATTTGTCCAGACTCCGAAGGCTTCTCGGCTCTGTCCGTCGATCAACATCGAGAATAAAGAAACCCATTGCCCAAAATCTTGGTTCGCGTGCTGCTCGTCGAAGTGTTCGAGGCCGTTGAGTTCTAGCCAATCATTATAATCTGGGCACTCCTCGTCACGGTTACGGAACATTTCCAAGCGCAACGCTTTGGTTCTGAGCGTGTTACCTGCCCAAGCACAAACACCATCTGGCCCGCCTAGAATCTCGTTTACTGCGTCTTTGAATATTTGCATGATAATAGTCTCTTTTTAGTTAATGATTTACAGCGGAATAATATTAACCCGAAACAACATCATCCGTATATACGTTTGTTTCTATGAAGTATTGATATTCATAGGCAAAACAAATGTCGCATTTACGACAGAACAGGTCGCATTTTGACCAACACCTTCTTGACCAACCTCCAAGGTCTTAGTTACGCATATAAGCGTACCGTGTACATACAGTAATCGAAGGATTAGCAGACGCGTAGTATCGTCTGCCCTGACACACATAAGCCCGCGCACAGTATCAGAAAGAGCATTTGACTTACCGGGCGAAACTCTTCAGTAACTTAGTCAGAGGCTGTTAAGAGAACGCTGTTACCGGACTTGTCCGGGCAGTAAGCGACAGGAGGTCGCAAGCGATAGGGCTTTAGCCCGCCCGCTGTTGTATCGCGGGATCGCCCAATAGAAACTTAAACCTTCCCAGTCTCTTGATTACCATAGAGAGTATAGACATTGTTGTTGCTGTAGTTCTCAGTGCGAGAATATAGAACTGTGCGAGAATGATGTCCTATGCCCACACACACACGGCATTGTTGAGCCTCGGCAAGACCTCGACTCTCTTCTTAACTGCCACAGCAACAGCCACACCTTGACCCTACCCCACCCCACTGCGTATAATATATATATATATGTTCTCCCCATACAGCGGAGGGAGTTATAACCATTCATAAGAAAACACTAATATGGGATTACTAGACTTTAAACCAGACCTGCAGATGAGACTAAGGAATCCTGTTGAGGATAACCTAGACCTTGATCGCCTATTCATGGCTGAATCCTCTGGTAGACCCGGACAGACATCCAGTGCAGGTGCATATGGACTATCACAGTTCCTGCCTTCTACATGGAAAGGATTAAAGAAGGATACTGAAATTACGGGAGTAAAATTCCCAAAGCAGTTAGAAGGTAAGGGATTCAAGGAAGTAATGGACAATGAGAAGTTTGCCAAGTTAGCGGCAAGAACATTAATGAAAACTAATGCGAAGTATCTAGAAAGAATGGATGTTCCGGTTACGGAAAGAAGTCTTTTAGGTGCATATAATATGGGGCCAACTGGATATAAGAGATATATCAAGGATGACCCTGAACGAGACTTTGCTCTCTTTAGAAACTGGAGTAATTTTTAAATGGCTAATTACGGTTATGGGCCTCCTTCATGGTCGCCTCCTCAACTAGATCTTGATTTTAAAGGAGTACCATCTGAATATACAAAATGGGATCAGGCTAAATCACTGCTTCACCAAACGGCTGGAGACGCCGTAACTAATGCTTTAGGTAAAGGAGCCGTAAAAGCAATTGCTACATCGGTGCCAAGTAATCCGTACTGGGCAGCGCTACATCAAGGTATGCCAGTTGTAGGAGGACTTTTAGCAGGTCAGAATTTGATGGAAGGACTTGCAGATAGGATGGGTCTTGGCCCTTATGCTAATGCTGTGTATTCAGGTGCTAAATCTCCTCAAGGTGGTCTTGCAGTTTTAAACAATATGCCTGTAGACGGAGTTGTTCCGGCAGAAATGGGGACTTATGGTAATCCGTTTCCTGTCTATGACCGGCGTGGGTTAGACTGGAAAAGCATAAACCCTGAACTAGAAATGAAGACAAAAATACAAGACGGAGCGCAAGCAAAAGGTCTTGCAGGAAGAAGGTTATCTCCATATAAAAAAGTTAAAATACCTACATCAAGAAAAATTAATTATGGCTCAGAATCTTCAGGAAAAACAAAAAAAGCAGAAAGCGCATACAGAGTAAAGCAAAGAAAAAAGAAAGAAGAAGAAGAAATGCTATTCCAAAAAAGTCTAGAGAGTTATAATCAAAGAAGCCAAAACGCTATACCAAGACTAGGCATTGTTCCTAAAACAGTATGGGACACTTGGGTTCCAGACTCAGGCACAAGTAATTTCGCAACATTTGATGATGCAGGTAGGTTTGATGGGTTAGATATAGATTCTATGATTTATGCCCTAGATACAATAGGATTGCTAGATAGACCAATGTCTCCTAAAATATCTGATGATGCTATGTCATCGCTATTAAAAGATACATTTCCAGACTTTAAAGGAGATGTCTTACCTGTACTGGAGTCTTACATACCAGACTCTAAATCTGTACTGGAGTAGGAGATGACAGAGAAACAAGACAAATTCATTGAGTCCTACGTATTAACAGGGAATGCAACTCGATCAGCGATAGCCGCAGGTTATTCAGAAAAGACTGCTAAAGTCAAAGGCTATCAATTAAAGAATCAGTTACATAATGAAATACAGAAGGAAGTTCAAAAGGCTATACTGGATAAGATTCCTGCAAGCCTTAAGTGGCTTTCTGATCTGGCTGAAGGTGCTGAGAGCGAATCTGTTAGACTAGGTGCTATCAAGGACATCCTTGACAGAGCAGGTCTTAAACCAGTAGACAAGGTAGAGACTACCACTATTGACCAGATGAGCGCAGATGAAATTAAAAAGGAGTTAGAATCGCTTGGATACAAGCACTAGGGCATTAGAACTAGCAAAGGCTCTCAAACGCATTGAGAGGTTCAACAGGATAGATCAGTACGATCCCTACCCTTATCAGCGGAAGTTCCACGAAACAGGCTCAGAGGCCAACCAGAGGCTTCTCATGGCGGCTAACCGCATAGGCAAGTCATTCTCTGGTGCGGCAGAGATGAGTTACCATCTAACAGGCATATATCCTGACTGGTGGAAAGGCAGACGTTATAGTCAACCTATTACAGCGTGGGCAGGTGGTGTATCTAACGAGACAACAAGAGACATTGTACAGTATGAACTATTGGGTTCCCCAGATGATCCTGATGCGTTTGGGTCTGGTGCGATACCTAAAAATAAAATAATAAAAACGGAACGTAAACCGGGTGTACCTAACGCAAAAAGTGTTGCTCTTATACAACACGTTTCGGGTGGGAACTCTTCTTTACACTTTAAAGCCTATGAAATGGGTGTTGACAAGTGGCAGGGACGTAGTGTAGACTGCATATGGCTAGACGAGGAGCCAAGCAGGGAGTTGTATTCTCAGGCAGTTACTCGTACTCTGGACAGAAAAGGTATGGTATACATGACTTTTACGCCAGAATCAGGCATGACAGAGACTGTTGCATCCTTTATGAACAACCTACAGTCCGGTCAAAGCCTTACAAACGCTACATGGGATGACGCTAGTGAGTCTGTTACCTCTATGAAAGGAGGTAAAGGACACCTAAACGAAGACGTTATGACCCAGATTCTCTCTAGTTACTCCCCACATGAGAGAGAAATGAGGAGATATGGCAGACCTAGCATTGGTTCTGGCCTTGTTTTCCCTGTTCAAGAAGATAAATTAATGATTGATCCTATACATTTAGAGGATCATTGGCCCAGAATAGCGGGTATTGACTTTGGTTGGGATCACCCAACGGCTGTAGTATGGGTAGCATGGGACAAAGATGAGGACGAATTGTACATATATGACTGTTATAGGCAGTCTAAAGCCAGTCCTTCAGTACACGCTAGTCACATCAATACGCGTGACAGTAGTGTGCCTATAGCCTACCCACATGACGGAAACAGGCGGGATAGCATGGGTAATCCGGGCCTTGCTGATCAATACAGAAGCCACGGATGTAATATGCTATTAGAACATTTTACAAACCCTCCTGCATTAGGTCAAAACAAAGGCGGTAACTCTGTAGAAGAAGGACTAATGGATATGTTGCAGTATATGGAGCAAGGAAGGTTCCATGTATTTAATACACTTGCCGATTGGTTTGAAGAATTTAGGATGTATCACAGAAAAGGCGGGAAGGTCGTAGCATTTAAAGACGATCTAATGAGTGCCACAAGGTACGCTGTCTTATCACGAAGGTTTGCTGTTTCAAGCAGTGATCCAAAATGGACAAACGAGATAGAATATAAACACTATGGCATCATCTAATATAACGGACGAAGAACTATTAAGTAGAGTGCAGGGAGAAATCTCTGACGCTTTAGGATACAGTGATACTATATCCAAGCAGAGAGAAACTGCTATGGATTATTATTATGCTTTGCCTTTTGGTAACGAAGTAGAAGGCAGAAGCCAGTACGTTGACTCTTCTGTAATGGATACTATTGAGTGGATTAAACCATCCCTTATGCGTGTGTTTGCATCTGGCGAAGAAATGGTTACGTTTGAACCTCATGGCCCAGAAGATGTAGAGTCCGCTTCTCAAGCAACAGACTATGTTAATCACATATTTACTAAAGATAACAATGGTTGGGAAATCTTATACACTTGGTTTACTGATGCTTTACTACAAAAGAATGGTATTGTAAAAGTATGGTGGGATGAGTATGAAGACTGGAACCGAGAAGAATATAACGGTCTTGACGAACAAGAATTTAATTTGTTAGTAATGTCTCCTGAAGTAGAGGTTATAGAGCATACACCATATGTCGATGAGTACGGTGCAAAACATGACGTTGTTATTAAACGTACAGAATACTCAGGCAGAGTAAAAATTGAAAACGTACCACCCGATGAGTTTCTTATTAGTAGAGAGTCAAAGTCTATAGAAGACGCTAGGTTTGTTTGTCATCGAGTGCAAAAGACTTTATCAGAGTTACGGCTAATGTATCCTGATGAAGACTTAGACGGTGAAGAACTAGGTGGAGGAGATGACGATATAGATGCTTTTTCTTCTGAAAGATTAAGCCGTTATCAGTTTGATGATAGTGCTAATTACTTTGGAGGTTGGGGCGCACCTGCTGATGAAGAGGCTTTACAAACTTATTGGTTGCACGAATCATTTATTAAAACAGACTATGACGGTGACGGCATTGCAGAGTTAAGAAAGATTTGCAGTGTAGGCAGTAAAATATTAGCCAATGACGCTATTGATAAGATTCCATTTGTAAGTATTACACCAGTAAAGATTCCTCATAAGTTCTTTGGATTATCTATTGCAGACCTTATTATGGATTTGCAATTAATTAAATCTACGCTTATGCGTAACCTAATGGACAATATGTACAACCAAAACTTTGGTAGGTATGCAGTCCTAGAAGGTCAGGCTAACCTTGATGACCTGTTGTCTCAGCGTCCGGGCGGTGTAGTAAGAGTTAAATCACCTAACGCTATTATGCCGTTAGCAACACCACAACTTGAAGCGTCTTCATTCCAGATGCTTAGTTACCTTGATGAGCAAAGAGAGTCACGAAGTGGTGTAAACAAATACAGCCAAGGTCTTAACGACAACGCTTTAACAAGTCATACAACGGCTACAGCAGTAAACGCTACTATGACAGCCGCTCAGTCCAGAGTAGAGTTAATAGCCCGATGCTTTGCTGAGACTGGTGTAAGAGATTTAATGCGTAACATTTACGAACTTGTACTTAAAAATCAAGACCATGAACGTGTTGTTAAACTTAGAAACAAATGGATTCCTGTTCGACCTGATATGTGGCGAGACAAAATGGATTGCACAGTTGCAGTAGGTATTGGTAATGGTAACCGTGACCAACAGTTAATGCATTTGACTACTATGATGCAGTTTGCAGGAGATGCAATGCGCGGTGGTTTAAACATTGTAACAGAAAAGAATATGTATAACATGGGAGCGGCTCTTGTAAAGAACATGGGCTTCCAAAATGTAGGCGATTTCTTAACTGATCCTGATATGGCTCCACAACAGCCTGATCCGGGTCAACAAGAAAGACAAATGGAGATGCAGATTAAACAGCAAGAACTCCAGATTAAAGCCGCAGACCTTCAGTTGAAACAGCAGAAACTTCAGCAAGAAGCCGCTGACTCTGCCGTTGATGCTCAACTTAAAGCGGCAGAACTGCAACTAGAAGCGCAACAAAATAGACCCATTGCTATAGGATAAATATGAACGAACTAAGAGAGGAACACGCTAAACGCCTCCTCACTGATCCGTTGTTTAACGAAGCGTTTGAAACGCTAGAAAAAAATTTACTAAACTCTTGGAACTCTTCGGGAGTTAGTGAACACGAAACCAGAGAACAAATCTGGTTGTCATTAAGACTCCTTGAGAGGATACGCATTCATCTAACCAGTATTGTAGAAACTGGAGATATGGCGAAGAAACTAAAGGAATACCAATTGTAGGAGATTATTATGGTGGATAACCAATCAGGCCCACAACTTGTCGGAGAACTACCTGAAACACCCGGTAGCATATCCGAAGCCCAAGATGCAATACTTGGACTCATGGACTCATTAGAGAAACCGGAAGAGGAAGAGCAAGCATCGCCGTCTGAAGAAGTAACTGAAGACGTCTTAGAGGAAGAATCTGATGAAGTTGAAGAAGAAGGTGAAGAACCGGATGAAGATACTGAGGATGATGAATCTGAGGAATCCGATGAAGAAGAAGTTGAAGACGACTCGGAAGAGACGACTCTCTATACTGTAACGGTAGACGGAGAGGAACATGAAGTCACTGAAGAAGAACTCGTTAACGGCTACTCCCGACAAGCGGATTATACAAGGAAAACTCAACAACTTGCAGAATATCGAAAGCAGATAGACAATACAGTCGAGCAGTATCAGGCTGAAATTGCCAAGACTCAGCAAGCCAGAGAACAGTACGTTAGTGCTGTCGCACAAGCAATTGAAACAAACTACTCACATTTAAATGAGTTCCGCAATATTGATTGGAACAGACTTAAGACTGAGGACAGGGAAGAATATTTAATCAAAAGCCATGAGTACACTCAGGCTCAAGAACAAATTCGATCTCTACAAGACGCTCAGTCAAAAGCCCAACAAGAACAGCAAACCGCATCACAACAAGAGATGCAAAGAGTTGCTATGCAGGAACATCAGAAAATGGCTAGTATTATTCCTGACTGGGCAGATGATGGTAAACGGCAAGCAATACAAAAAGCCGTTGCTGAATTTGCAATAAGTAAAGGATATAGCCAAGATGAGTTAAATCAACTTGTGGATCATAGATCAATTATTGTTTTAATGCAAGCAAAAGCATATGAAGATATGCAAAGCAAACAAACTACTGCAAGGAAAAAGAAAGTAAAGAATAAACCTAAAGTAGTTCGTAGCAAAGCAAAAGCGAACAAAGCAGATAATGACAAAACTAAACGTGCCAAACAAATGAAACGTCTACAGCAGACAGGAAGGGCAGAAGATGCCGCAAGTCTGTTTGAAGATTTTATAGAACTATAATAATAAAGGAGTCATTTTATGGCAATCGCAACAAATACTAGGACAACTTACGGTGCTATTGGTATCCGTGAAGACCTAAGTAATATCATTTATAATATTAGCCCAATGGATACGCCATTTTTATCTGGCATAGGCAAAGGGTCGGCTGACAATACATTGTTTGAGTGGCAGACAGACGAACTAACTGCCGCCGCCGCTAACCAACAGTTAGAAGGCGATGACAGCATGGACGCTCTTGCAGTTGCAGAGCCTACTCGATTAACGAATTATTGTCAAATTTCATACAAAGCGGTTCAGTCAAGTGGAACGGCAGAAGCGGTTGATTTTGCAGGTCGAAAATCAACTCAGGCTTATCAACTTGCAAAACGTGCTAAAGAAATTAAACGAGACATGGAAAAAATGCTACTGTCTAACGACGTAAAAGCCGCGGGCGCGGCGGGTACTGCTCGTAAGACGGCGGCTGTAATGTCTTGGCTAGGCACGACTTCGGCAGGGACATCGAACATCATTCTTGGTTCGGCTTCTCCTGTTGTTGGTGTTGTTAACAACGGTGGCAGTTCTCCTGCTGTCGGCCCTGATGGAACTACTGTTGCATCTTTTGGTACTTCGGCTGTTCTAACGATGGCAATGATTAACCTTGCTATGGAACGCTGCTTTACCAATGGTGGAGAGCCTTCAACGATTATGGCTCCTGCTGATCTTAAGCAGAAGATTAGTGCTTTAGGTGGTTCTGTTCTTGCTGATATTCAATCGAATGCGGCAGGTGACAAACCGACTACGGCTGTCAACGCCATTGATGTTTTGGTAACTGACTTTGGCACTTTGAAAATTGTACCTAGCCGTTTGATGTTGGCTGATATGCTTTTCTTTGTTGACTTTGATTTTTGGTCAGTTGATTACTTACGCCCATTCCAGACGGAAACTCTTGCCAAGACTGGTGACAGCATGAAGCAGTTGATGATTGCTGAGTACGGTCTTCGCGCTAAGAACGGTCTGGCAAACGCGGCAGTTATCGGAGTTAAAGACGCTTAATGATAAAATACAATAACAGTCCTACAATTATTGTTGAAGATAATGTGCTATCACCTGATTTATGTGATCACATAATAAACCTTGCTGAAAGTAAAGGGCTTGGTGATAATCTTATAATCCGTGATGGTAAATATATCCAAGATAAAATAAGAACAAGTAAAGGTTCTTACTTTAGTTACGGTGATAATGATGTGCTAGATACTGTTATTGAAGCGTTATCCGATATGTGTGGTTTACCTCCTACTCGGTTGGAACCTGTGACTATTCAAAGGTATCAGCCGGGTCAGGAGTATAAACCTCACTACGATGGCTTTCTCCCAGATGATAAGGGAGAAATGCCAAAGTCTGCAAAAGTAAAAGAAAGTGGAAACCGCTGTGTCACTATGATTACTTATTTAAATACAGTAAGTGATGGTGGTGGCACAGTTTTTCCTGTTTTAGGATTAGCAATTAAAGCAGTACAAGGCAGGACAATTATATTTGGGAATCTTGATGAGCATAAGGTTCCGCATCCTTCATCTTTACATATGGGTTTACCTCCAGAAGATGGAGACAAATGGATTTTAACTTTTTGGTTTAGGGAAAAAGATTTTATGGTTACTAAGAAAGAACTTGCAAAAGCATTAAAGGCTAAAAAATCTACTACAGTAGAAAAGAAACCTTTTGATTCTAAACAGCATGCAAAAAATGTACATGAAAAATTTAAAAAGATTGCCGCAGATAGGAGTGAAATGCCCTTATGAACTCTTCAGGATGGAACTACGATAGTCCTACTTCCAGACCTTGGAAGTTAGATATTAACAATGACGGAACAGCGACTATTAATACTTATCAAGATGTAGAACCTATTATTGAGCAAAACAAAAAGAACTTAAACAACTATGGTGACTATTTAACATTTGGAAAAGCATCAGCAATGGGAACTGACAACGGTGTAACTGTCGCTTCAATTCCTACTACTGTATGGGAAATATGGATGAAAGAAACAAATGGCGCTATACAAAAAGATGAAAAATTACTTAAGAAATATTTAAATGATCCTGATAATAAATACTTCAGGACTACACCAACGAGGGTTTAATTATGTGGCTATATCAACCTACATTTAGCGGTAACAATCAGAAACCAATTATTAACAGTAAAGTCTGGTTTAAAAGTAAAAACAGTTAATGGCTATTAATTCATTCACTACATTAAAATCCGCTATTGCAAACTGGTTAGATAGAGATGATCTGTCTGACCAGTTGCCTGATTTTATTGCTCTTAATGAAGCGTTGTTTAATAGGGTTCTTAGGATTAGACCTATGGAAACTATAGTAACAGAGGCTACTGTTGGAGGAACCAAGTCATACGACTTGCCTACTGGCTATGTGCAGATGAGAGAAATACATCTAGACACAAGCCCTGTAACATCTTTGCAGTATATAACTCCTGAGATGCTTTATAGAGTATGGGCAGGTAGTTCTTCTGGCAAGCCTGATAGTTATAGTATTATAGGTGATAAAATCTTTTTTGGCCCTACGCCAGATAGCGTTTATAACTACACTATGACTTACTACAAAACATTTGAAGGACTCAGCGATTCAAACACAACTAACTGGGTTATTTTAAACGCTCCAGATGTTTATTTATACGGAGCCTTATTACAGGCAGAACCTTTTCTTCAAAACGATCAACGTATCCCGGTATGGGAACGAGGACTTAGACAGGCTCTTTCTGACCTGCAAAGTCAAGATGACAAAGATAGGTATTCTGGCTCTGAATTAAGAGTAATGAACACCTCTGGATATTATTAGGATATAAATTATGGGCATAGAATCTGGAAATTTTATAACAAACCTCAATAGTTCTTACCCGCTATCGAGTGACAACGTAAGTGAAGGCGACGATCATTTACGTTTAATTAAAGATGTATTAAAGAAGACATTTCCTGCGGGTTCTAATAATACAGGCCCAGATCAGGCTGTTCAAGTTATTATTGCAAAGGCTACGGCTCCTAGTATAACAGGTAACGCCGCTCAGTCTTCAGGATTAGTTTGGTTAGACACATCAAACAACCTGCTTAAGATTAGGAATCAGGCTAATGACGCTTGGATTACCTTGGCTGTTAACCCTGAAGTAAGTAACAGTGTAGACATTGATGCAGGGTCTATTGACGGAACTCCTATTGGTGCTACTACTGCGTCTACAGGTAAGTTTAGTAGTGTTAATGTAGCCGGTGATGGCGCAACAGTAACAGGAATTAAAGATGAAGATGACATGGCCTCCGATTCGGCTGTTAAACTTGCTACACAACAGTCAATCAAAGCGTATGTTGATTCACAAGTTACAGCACAAGATTTGGATGTTGTATCTGATAGCGGCAATATTGACATTGATCTTGATTCAGAAAGCCTAACCATTACAGGTGGTGAAGGCATTGATACATCTGCCACAGGAACCACTCTTACAGTTAAAGGCGAAGATGCTACTTCAGCTAATAAAGGCATAGCCTCGTTTTCTACTGATAACTTTTCTGTTTCTTCTGGCGCTGTAACTATCAAGGATGCAGGTGTTGCTAACGCTGAAATGGCTGATATGGCGGCTAATACTGTAAAAGTTAGAGATGCTAACTCAAGCGGTGTACCTTCTGATAAAGCCGTAGGAGATACTCAAGTTTTAATTGGTGATGGTACAGGCTTTACAGCGGCGTCTATATCAGGTGACGCTACAATGACTAATGCCGGAGCCGTAACGGTTACTAAAATACAAGGTGAAGCAGTAAGTTCTACCTCGCCTACTAACGATCAGTACATGAAATACTCAGCAGGATCAAGTGAGTGGCAAATGGTGTCTATTGTTGGTACTGACAAACTAACAACCAAAGGTGACTTGCTTGTTTACAATACAGTAGACTCTGAAACAAGACTTCCTGTAGGTGTTAATGATAAAGTATTAACAGCAGATAGTACAGCAACAAATGGTGTAGATTGGAAAGATGTTTCTGCCGCAGACGAGTCAATTACCAATGCTAAACTTGCACACATGGCGGCTAACACAGTTAAGGTTAGAGATGCTAATTCATCAGGTGATCCATCTGACAAGGCTGTAGCAGATACGCAAATACTTATAGGTGATGGTACTGGATTTACTGCCGCCGCTCTTAGCGGTGATGTGACGATGGCTAACACTGGCGCAGTAACTATTGCCAGCACTGCTGTAGAAAACTCTATGGTAGCCACTGGAATAGATGCCGCTAAATTAGCAGATGGCTCTGTATCTAATACTGAATTCCAGTATATTAATTCTCTTAGTTCTAACGCTCAAACTCAAATAGACGCTAAAGCCGCAGTTGGTACTGCTAATACATGGACAGCAGGACAGCGTGGAGAGATTACGGCTTTGTCAGATGGAGCAACAATAACTGTTGATATGGCAGATAGTAATAACTTTTCTGTAACGCTTGGAGGTAATAGAACATTTGCTAATCCATCAAATGACACCGCAGGTCAATGCGGTAGCATCTTTATAACTCAAGACGGCACTGGGTCAAGGACTGCTAGTTGGGGAAGTGATTGGGATTTTGCAGGAGGAACTGCACCAACACTAACTACCACAGCGGCGGCTGTTGACAGGATTGATTACGTCATTCTTGACGCTTCCAACATCCATGCAGTCGCTACTCTGAACTATTCTTAATGCCAATATTTAATAACATACTTGCAGGAGCATCTGGTCAGTCTACTGGTTATGACATCGAAAGGTCTGTAGTTTTTGATACTAACTCTTATTTCACCAGAACGCCTAGTAGTTCGAGCAATCGTAAAACTTGGACATGGAGCGGTTGGATTAAAAGAGGTGCGCCAGATCAGCGAGGATTTTTGTTTTGGTCTGGAACTGATATTTCTAACAACAACGATGGAATCGAATTTGACGGAATTGTATTAAGAGCCTTTTCGTATGCTTCTGGCTCTGCTGTTTTTAATATTGTTTCTAGCGCGTATTATCGCGACCCATCCGCGTGGTATCACATAATGGTGTGCTTTGATAGCACCGAATCGTCAGCGGCAAATCGGGCAAAACTATATGTCAATGGTGAAAAATTAACAGACATTAGCGAAACACAAGCAAGCCTAAACGCAGACTGTGGATTTATTAACACCACTACCGAGCATCGAATTGGAAATGCTAATGGCAGTCATCAATGGGACGGCTACCTAGCAGAAGTCCACTTCATAGACGGACAAGCCCTTACACCCGCATCCTTTGGTGAAACCAATTCAAACACTAATCAATGGATCGCTAAAAAATACGAAGGAAGTTACGGCACTAACGGCTTTTACTTAGATTTTGCTACAAGAGCAACTGATCCTATTGACGCTTCTGGAAACGGAAATAATTGGGGCAGTGTTAATGTTATTGCGGGTGATTGGAAAATTGATAGCCCGACAAATAACTTTGCTACGTTGAATCCTTTAGACCCTGCGGCAAATCAAACTTTAAGCGAAGGAAACTTAAAACAAGTTACAAGTGGTCAAGGCATTAGTAAAGGAACTATGCAAATACCTTCTTCTGGCAAATGGTATTGGGAAGTTTGTCAAACAGATACTGACCAATTAGTAATTGGAATTGCAAAACCAACCGCTACACTTTCAAATTATTTAGGTAGTGATGCAAACGGTTGGGGTTATGGAGGATATGACGGCTCCCTTTATAACAATGGAAGTGGTTCTTCTTATGGGAATACTTACACAAATGGAGATATTGTAGGCGTTGCTTTTGATGCAGATAACCAAGCGGTTTATTTTTCTAAAAACAATACTTGGCAAAACAGCGGTGATCCAACTAGCGGATCATCTAAAACAGGAGCGGCTGTATCTTCTTTGACCGATGAATATAGTCCCGCTTCGGGAAGTCAGAATTCATCTGGAGTATATAACTTTGGACAAGACAGTTCCTTTGCAGGAAACAAAACAGCACAAGGAAATGGCGGTGATGGCGAGGACTTCTATTACACGCCACCTACAGGATACAAAGCGTTAAACACTAGCAACCTTGATGATCCTAGTATTGCTGATCCTACTAAACATTTTAATACTAAACTTTGGACTTCAACATCCGCTGATGGAACATCTGCATTAGGTGCTGTAACAGGTGTTGGTTTTCAGCCTGATCTAGTATGGGCAAAAGGAAGAACAGCGGGATGGGATCATAATTTATTTAACTCTGTAATGGGAACAGGGTTAGGAAAGGCTCTTTATACTAATGGTACTTTTATAGAAGGAGCGTATGACACAAGCGGATACGGAAATGTAACAAGTTTTGATTCTGATGGGTTTACTGTTGGACTTACCGCAGGAAATAACTACGCTTATAACTACGGTTCAGGAACAAAATATCTTGCATGGAATTGGAAAGCAGGAGGCACAGCATCCTCCAACGGTGACGGCTCTATCACCAGTTCAGTAAGTGCTAATCCTACAGCAGGTTTTAGCATTGTTAGTTATACCGGAAACTCGACAGCAGGAGCAACTGTAGGTCATGGGTTATCCCAAGCACCTGATTTGGTTATTACAAAAGAAAGGACAAATGCAGACTCTTGGTTAGTGTTTCATAAATCTTTGGGAAATACAAAAGCAGCATTTTTGGATGTGAACGTGGTGCCGGGAACTCATACAACTTATTGGAACAATACATCACCATCCTCAACAGTAGTAACTTTAGGTTCTGATAACAAAGGAAACGGCTCTGGGACAATGATTATGTATTGTTTCCATTCAGTAGACGGCTACAGCAAGGTCGATAGTTACACAGGCAATGGATCAACAGATGGCACGTTTGTTTACACTGGGTTTCGTCCTGCTTTTTTATTAATTAAACGAACTGATGCCACTGGCGTTTGGCCTATGTTTGATAATAAACGCGTAGGATATAACTGGGATAATAGGCAACTTCGTGCTAATGAAGCCACAGCAGAAGAAACATCCAACACTTTTATTGATATTTTATCCAATGGATTTAAATGTAAAAATACCGCGGCTGACAAAAACGCATCTGGTGGCACTTACATCTATTTGGCTTTTGCCGAATCACCATTCAAATATTCAAACGCGAGGTAATTATGTGGTATAGCGAAACAATAGGGACAATCAAGACGCCTCGTGCTTTAACGGTCGATGGCATACAGCATCCTGCTAATATATTTACAGCATGGAGCAAAGTAGAACTAGCAGGAATAGGTTTTTATCCTGCCCGTGTTGAGTCTGTAGACAGCAGATACTATGACACTGGTTCAGAAACATACGAGTTAGTTGATGGAGAGTATGTAATCTCTTACGCGATTACTGAAAAAGATGTTGAACTCTTAAAAGAAGACCTTATTAAAAAAGTTCAGGCAAACACAGGTGCGTTGCTTGCTCCTTCTGATTGGAGAGTTATCAGGTCTATCGACAGTGAAACTGCTATGTCTTCTGAATGGACTACATACCGTAACGAAGTACGCGCTCATGGTAACAGTCTTGAGTCAGGCATTGAAGCGTTTGCTTCTGTAGATGCTGTTCGTAACTTTCAAAACCATGAAGTTCAAGAAGAGCGAAGAGTTGAAGATTCTGAGGAAACTGAAACAATTAATCGTACAGTAGATAAAACATATTGGGGATGGCCTGAATCACCTGATGCGGAGGCTGATCCTTTACACGTTAGGTATATTTAATGGCCTTAATTAATATAGACAATGTAGGTCAGGTCGGAATAGTAAAGGAAAAAAGTTCTTGGAACCTGCCTCCTAACGTCTGGTCTGATGGTAACAATATAAAGACAGAAGAAGGATCAATTAAAAAGTGTCCGGGTTACTCAGAGGTTATGGCTACTTGTCCTATTGCTCCATTCTTTATTACACAGATAACTCTTGGTAATCCAGAGTTTTGGGTTGTTGGCGGTCTTGCGGCTATATACGCTTATGATAACACAGGTTCATCGACAACTCTTAATGGAAATATTAACTCTTCAGTAACAACTATAACAGTTACAAGCACTACAGGGTTTGAGTCTGTAGGAACTATTACTATAGGTACTGAAAACGTAACCTATACAGGTAAAACATCTACTACGTTTACTGGTTGCACTAGAGGTGCTGACAGTACATCAGCGGCCTCTCATACTAATGGAGACACCGTAACTAGGTCATCTAAATGGTATAACATTACTAGGTCTAGTGGCGCATACAATGCTACTGCCGATGAAAACTGGACTGCTACCATTATTGGTGGCGTTCTTGTTATGACTAACAACTTTGATGATCCTCAGTATTGGGCGTTAACAGATGGCAAGCCATTGTCTAGTCAACTTATGCAAGACTTAACTAACTGGCCTAGCCTTACTTTATTAAACGGCGCTATTAATGATTCTGTTACAACTATTACGGTTGACAGTACAGCAGACTTTCCTAGCGCAGGTCAAATAACTATAGGCTCAGAAAAGGTTACTTATTCTGGTGTAACTACTACAACATTTACAGGATGCGTTAGAGGAGCAAACGGAACTGCGGCGGCATCTCATTCAGATAATGCTGAAGTAGTTATAGATACAAAATGTAAGTCTTTAAGAGCGTTTAGATCGTTTTTAATAGCACTTAATATAACTAAGGATGGCGTTAACTTTCCTAGAGTTGTTAAATGGAGCACAGAATCTGCTACTCAAACTCTTCCTACATCATGGAACGAAACAAGTAGCACTGTAGACGCAGGTGAATATGAACTTGCAGATACTAAAGGAGATATCTTAGACGGATTACAATTAAGAGATTCCTTTATGATATATAAAGAAGATGCTGTGTATTCTATGACGTTTGTAGGTACACCATTTATATTTGCGTTTAGACAGTTATCTCCTACGATTGGTGCTATATCTAAGAACTGTGTTGCAGAGTTTGATGGCGGTCATGCTATCTTTGGTAAAGGTAACTTCTATATTAATGATGGGCAAAGGATTAAACCAATCCTCCCAATGAAACTTAAAGAGTATGTGTTTCAGTCTATTGATGGACAGCAGACTAATAAATGTTTTGTTGTGGCTGACTACGGAAGAACAGAAATACTATTTTGTTTTACTGCTGACGGTGCATCTACTGAACAACCTAATAAAGCGGTAGTATGGAATTATATTACTAACACTTTTACAATTAGGGATTTACCTGACGTTGCTCACATTGGTTATGGAAACGTAGGAAACCCTGTTAGAGCAACTACTTGGGCAACAACTACTGGATCATGGGCAGAGGCTACTGGCCCTTGGACTATGAGTTACGACCTTCAGGATAAGGTTCTTTTATTTTCTGACCCTAGCACTGTTGTAGGCACACCTAAGTTATATAGAGATAACTCTGGAAACAAAGAAGACACCACTGATATGAACTCTTTTATAGAAAGAAGTGGGCTTACGTTAAATGAACAAGGAACTCCAGACCAACACTCTGTAAAAAGAATTAGTGCTATATATCCTAAGATGTCTATTAGTGCTGACAATGCAATTAATGTGTACCTTGGTACTTCTATGTCTACTGAAGAAGGTATTACATGGAATGCGCCTACTACATTTAATCCTAATACCCAGTCTAAAGTATCTGTAAGAGGTACTGGTAAGTTATACGCTGTTAAGTTTGAGTCTACTACTGACATGGATTGGGAGTTAGACGGCTATGCTATTGACGTTAAGAATGTTGGAACCAGAGGATCAAGGTCTTATTAATGCCAACTTATATTGATAGAGTACAAAAAAGTGTTACGCTATATGAACCCGGCCCTTTACCTGAAAACGTGGAAGACCTTGGTATATACCTTGTAACAGAGTTAAAACGTCTTGGAGGCATTCTTTACAATCAGGCTACATTTAGATTAGAAAGAATACATGAGGAGCCACAACGTCCTAGAGCAGGTGACATTAGATATGCTGATGGAACTGATTGGAATCCAGGCAGTGGTGAAGGCGTATACTTATTTAATGGAACAGCATGGACAAAACTTTAATATCTGAGCCAGTACCTATACCTAAAGATAGACCTATACTTCTTATTGTTGACCCTAACGATATAGATTACATATGGGAAGATGTGGAACCTTTAATTGATATAGCATTAAGTTATTCTAACGGAGAACTTCTTTCTCAAGACGTTAGAAGAATGGTTATGACAGAACAACAAACCTTATGGGTAGGGTTAAAAGATGGTGAGATATTCTGTGCAGGTACTACAGAAATTGTTACATACCCAAGGAAAAAATTATTAAGAGTGATTACATTTGCTACCAAGAATGGTCACGACTACGAGTATTGGAAAAGTTTTGAAGAAGTTATTGAAGGATTTGCAATAAGAAGAGAGTGTTCTGCTTTAGAAGCATGGACAAGAAAAGGGTTAGCAAAAAAACTAGACTGGGATCACGAATACTCAGTCATAACAAAGGATATTAAAGACAAATGGCAGTAACACCTATATCACAACCGTTAGCACCGGGACTATTAGCGGCAGATTACAGCCCCATAAGTGCTGAAGGAATGGCTAGATCGTCAATGTCTAGTGTTCCGGGACTCCTTGAATTAGCCGGGCTTACAGGCAAATATGGATTTGTACCTGATAAAGCACCTGCTTGGAACAAAGACTTTACATCAACCGCTTCAGGCCCAACTACAGGCTCTCCATCATCAGGTTTACCAATGCCTTCTGTAGAAGGATACAAGTATGTCTATCCTAAATACAGGTACACTAGCCCTAGAACTGGATGGGAGAGATCAGGTTATGAATCAGACATGGGATCATTTGATTACTACCCATATTTTCCAGAAGGAATTGATAGTTTTGAACCAATCCTTGTTGGCGTTGAACTAATAAAAGAATAGGAGCAATATATGTCAGGAGGAAGTCAAACACAAACTACACGGACAGAACCGTGGGACGCTCAGAAAGACTATCTAAAGACAGGCTTTGCTAGAGCAGAAGATTTATACAGTACAGGCAAAATGACTCCTAGTTATTATACTGGGATTCGTATGGCTCCATTTGATCCTGCTAGTCAAGCGGCACAGACTGGAACATTATCTTATGCTACTGGCCCTAGAACTGCAAACCTTCAAGCAGGTGCAGAAACTACACAGTTACAAGGACTTGGATACGGTAGAGACTTAATGGACTATGGCGCTTCTTTAAGAGGCCCACAGACTAGCGCACAGTACGCAGGTCTTACTCCGTTTAGTGAGTCACAGTATAACACACTTCTTAGTGGTGAAGTAGATGCTTCTACATTTGATCCATTAGCGGATGCTTATAGAAACCAAGCAATGAGTCAGTTAACTGGTAATGTATTACCGGAGATTAGATCATCTCTTGTACAGTATCAGCCGGGAGGAAGCACTAGAGGCGACATCGTTCAGGCTAACGCTATAGCGTCCGCTCAACAGAACATTAATGATAACCTTGCTAAAGCAGAGTTTGAGGCGTACAACCAAGCGCAGGGCCGTAGAATGGACGCGGCACAGATGGGTCTTGGAGCGCAACAGTTTGGTCAGCAACAGGGAGCGGCAGGAGCAGGTGTTGGAACAAGTTATCTTGGTCAGTACCCAACAATTATGTCTGCACCTTTGTCTACCTTTGGAGCAATGGATACTGTTGGTCAGCAACGTCAGGCTATGGAGCAGAAAGGAATACAGAGTGCTATGGATAAATACGCTTACGATTCTCAACTGCCTACGATTGGATTGCAGAATTACCTTGCCGCTATTTCTGGTGACTATGGTAGTAATGTTACTGCTACTGGCCCTTCTGGGCCTAGTCCTCTTGTTACTGCGTTAGCAGGTGGAGCAGGTATGGCACTTGGTGGGCCAATGGGTGCGGCGGCGGCCAGTGGTTTGTCAAGTTTTTTAACCAAGCCTTAGGAGAATAATATGACAGAAGAAGAGTTAAAAATATTAGCCGCCCAAAGAAAAGCGGAATTTGCAAAAAAAATGTTTAACTTAACAGGTATAGGCTCTGATCCAACACAATCTTTTTCGCCTCAGTTGGATATGCAAACACTAATGACAACAAGGCCACCAAGTGAAGCAGATAGAGTAGGTGTATTTGGTGATAAACTTAAGGATTTATTTAGTTATAAACCGGGAGATAAATCATATGACTTTTTTCAAGAAGTAGGAGATTATTGGCGGCAGAAAGCAGAAGAAAGTCCTATGTATACTGAGTATGTAAATCCTCCTGAACAATTTGTACGTAACCCGGGCACTCCTGATTTCGATCCTCAACGTGGTAGAGGAGGAATACCTGAAGGTATGTTTGGAGTTCCAACAATTGCTAGAGGTACAGGAACAGGGCGAGAAGCTTATAAACCTGCAACCTCAAGAGGAGAACAAATTGCAGGGCCAATGTCTCCTGATGCTTTACTTCCAACTAGGCAAATGCCTGTGGCAGAAGAGGAAGATGAGTTTGGATTTCTTGACGCAATGTTTTTATCTAATTTAATTGCAGGTACTCAAGGTGGCCCACCTCCAACACCATACGGCTCGGCCTTTGGTGGAGGTAATAAGTCATTTGTTAGTTTACCTTTTGCATAGGAGAGTATAATGTACGGACTATTAGGAAGAGGAGCGGCGGCATTGTTTCCTAGAATATTAAGAAAAGGTGGGATTAAAGGAGGAAAAACTGGGGAGTACGCTAATGTTGCAACAAAAGATGTTCCGATTAGTCTTGGTAGATCAACAACAGCGGGAAGTTTATTAGGGTTGCTTGGCTATGAAATGTTTGGAGATGATACAGTAGGTCAAGAAGTAAGAACAGGAGGTCAAGGTCTTAATCCTGCTATGCCACAAGTCAGAGGACGAACACCTATTGCTGATAACTGGAGTCCTTCAAGTAGTTTAGAAAGCAACCTTGAATACTCTCTTAAAATGGAAGCAAGAAATGCTAAAGTATTAAAGAAAGTATTAATGCAAGCCTCTATTCTTAAGGCTCATAACCCTAATGCTGAAAACACTTACTTAGAAGATGCTCTTTCTTTTCTTAAGGCAGATGCTTTACAAAAGAATAATGTACGTCAGGCTAGAATTATTGACGGTATAAAAAATAAAGACGGCACTCTTCCTGATGATGCTAAAGTTATTTACGACAGGATTGTTAGATCGGGTGGTACTCCTGCGTTTGCATCAGAAGTCAGTGGTCATCAACTCGCTATTGAAAAAACTCAGGCTGAAGCCGCCGCAGACTATGCGCGTAATCAACCTAAGTTAACTGATATGTATAGTAAAGATCATCTTAGGGTATTAGAACTCAAACAAGCATATGATGCAGGGAACCAACAAGACGCTATTAATCAACTTGCACTTCTTATTAAAACAAAAGTTGTTGAAGTTCCGCAAGAGTATACTGGGTTTGGACAAATGTCTGATCCAGAGATTCAAGAGATGGCGGCTAGAATGTTGCAAGGACTAGATGGTTCAATGGTTATGAGTGATGACGAGATAATAATTAAAGACTAATGCCAGATATTAAATTTGATTTTCGTGGTAAAGAATTTACCGCGCAGGTTCCTGACACATTTCTTCAACGCCCAAAGGTAGAACAGCAAAGACTTCTACTGAATAACCTTAAGAAAAAGTATGACACTAAAATACCAGAAAAAGGCAGTGACGAGAAAGGTCTTTTAGATTATCTTGATTTACTTGAGCGTCCTATTCAGGCTTTAAAGGTTGGAGCAAGAGAAAGTAAACTAGGCAGTGAAATATATTCTGCTATAGGTGGTGTAGACTTGACTCCAAATGAAGGAATGTTTAAAGGAGCCATGTCAGGGTTGATGGGAGAAGACGAGGTAAGAACTCAGGATATGTTGCCTGACAGCCTTAGTCCATTTACTAAAGGTGTGCTAGGGTTTGCGGGTGACGTTGCTACTGATCCTCTTACTTATGTAGGAGCGGGTGCTGTTCGCGCTTTAGGTAGAGGTATAAAAAATACTGGAGAAACAACTGGTTTAACAGAAGTTTTAAAGAAAGCCGGAACTAAAATAGCAGACTATAAACTTCCGGGTGAAGCACAAGTAGGGTTGCCTGATCTTGCTAGAATGTTTAACGTACCTATGGGTGAAGGTAAAAGAGTTAAAGGAGTTTCTAATCAAGCAGATCAACTCTTAAAAGGATTTGAAAAAGAAACCGCTGAAGCGTTGCCATCTTTAATGAAGTTCTTTAAACAAAGATCAATAGAAACTGGCATAGCCTCGTCAAAATTAGAAGGAACTTTTAGAGATGCAATGGAGCGTCCTAAAACTGTTATTGAAAATGCACTTGTTGACCCTAAAACAGAAGAGTTAATTCAAGAAGGAGTTTATGGTGATTTAGTACCTATATCAGAAAAAGTTGCTAATGAGTTAGGAGGAGAAGGTGTTAAACTTCTTTCTGGTTGGGAGCAAAGAATGAAGAATCTTGTTGATGTATCTCAAGCATATGGCATGCCTATTACAACAATTAAAAGTAGAGGCTACTTTCCACGACAGATAACTCCTGCAGGAAGAAAATTATTAGACAGTAAAGACGACGGACTTGGATTTACGGTTGATGAATGGGGTGAAGGTGTTAGGCTTGGAGGAGGATACAGAACTCCTAGAGAAAGGCAGTTAGCAGAACTTACCACTACAGAGTTTAATAAAGTAATGGCTAAAGATATGGCGGCTCAAGTATCTAGCCAAGGAAGAAGGCAAAATCCTCTTGACAAAAGTTTTGAACAGGCTCCTTTACTTTCAGAGGCTCCTAAGTTTTTTCAAGAAAGTCCATTCGTTGCTCTTGGTATGAGATGGTCAAGACAGAACAGAGCAATACAGCGTAAATGGTTTATAGATGAGATTACTGATAACTATCCTGCTACTATAGGTAAAACTACAGACAATTTGTATGTTCCTGAAAAAGGAATTGGCAAATGGATTACCCAAGATGAAACAGGAAATTATCTTGAACGTGTTAGAACAGGCAACGCAGGAGAAGGTTACAAAGCAACCAGTCCATCAGCATATAACCAATACACTACTCAAGCATTCGATGGCAACCCTAAAGACTTTAAAGAAGTTAAAGGTATTAATCCTAAGTATGAATCTGATGAAGTATTAGATCAGGAATGGCGTAGAGTATTTGACGAAGAATTGCAGAAAAAAGGAATCTTTCTTGATCTGCCTAGAGGTACGCCTTCACTAGGTTCTCCAAGAGTTAGGATCACTGATGATACTTTAAAAGACCTTGGAAAAGAATATGTTAAGGCAGGTGATATAGCAAACAAAGCCAGAAAAACTTTAAGAGAAAGTTCTAAACTAAAGTTTTACGCTCCTAAACAAGTAGCAAGACAGATCGAAGACCACATTAGTCTGATGGCAGGAGATGTTGTAGGCGAAACAGAACTAAAAAAATTCTTAAGGATGTATGACAATGTACAAAACTCATGGAAGGCTTGGACTCTTGGCGTTCGCCCTGCTTACCACTCTCGTAATGCCGTGGGTAACATTCTTAATGCTTATACTATTACTGGTTTAGGATCAAACATACCTGAAGCAATTAGTGTATTTGGTAGTGCGGCTAAACTGCAATACTATGCTAGGTTTAAAGGTAACAATGAAATAAAAGAAAGCGTTGTTAAAAATCTTAAAGGTCAAAACATTCCTGTCGGTAAGACAAAAAGTATAAATAATGCTGAGTGGACTAAGCCTAATTATATGGCTACTGGTTATTCCATGAAACAAATTTATGACATGGCGGCTAGTAGAGGAGTGCAAGCAGGTCATTATACTGCTGATAATATTAGAGATGTAGAGAGAGCAAGAGAAGCCGCGGCAGGAGTAGGCAGTAAACTTTCCAGAACTCTCGGTGCAGAAAATCCTATTGTACAAGCAGGGTTTGCTCTTGGTGGAACCATTGAAGGTAACGCTAGGTTTGCTGTATTTATAAATACTTTAAGACAAATTAAAAAGAACCCTAAAGATTTTAAATGGATGACACCTGATGGAACTTTTGTTCCTTTGTCTAAAGCAAGAAGTAAACAGTATTTAAAAACTGAAATGCGGAGAGATAAGAACGGTAAGTTAGTTACTTATAAAAGACCTTACACTAAAGAAGAAATAAACATGGACGTTGCGGCTGACCAAGTTAAAGCGTCTTTGTTTGATTACGGTGATGTATCTAAGTTTGAAAGAGATGCGCTTAAAAGGTTCATGCCTTTTTATACTTGGACTCGCAAAAATATTCCGGCTCAACTTAAGCATCTTGTTCTTAACCCGCAAAGAGCAGAAAAACTAGCCATTGCTAAACAACAGTTTGAGCATGAGACTGGAGACTTAGACTACTCTGACTATGGTGCGTTCTGGGGAGACAGAGTACCTGTATTCTTAGGTCAGGAATCTAAAGGAGTTATTGAAGCCTTTACTTTATTAAATGTAGTTCCAATGGCTGATCTTCAGCGGTTAATTAAACCCGGCCCATTGCTTGCTGAAATGGGAAGTCCTTTAATTAAAGCGCCTCTTGAAATACTTGCTAACTATGACACGTTTAGAAGAGGTAAGATAGCCAAACAACGTATGTTTACTGGTGAGTCTAAAGATTTCTTAGGTGTGTCATTACCTCCAAGACTTTATCATTTAGCACAAACATTAGTACCTTTAACCGAAATTAACAGGCTTAATCCTGCGGGTGTGTTTGGCGAAAGGATGAAGGATGATCTTGGTAGACTACAATCTACTAGAGCATACGGCGGTATGGGTGCGTTGCGTGAGAATACTATTGATGCTCCTGAAGTTGCAAGATGGGTAAGGTTCTTTACTGGAGGTACAGTGTTTGATGTAGATTTAGGACGCAATCGTTACATTATGAATAAGAATCTTAAAAAAGATATAGCCGCTCTTAAAGGCTCTATCAAATGGGCCGCTCGTAACGGTCAGAATGATAGAGTAAAAGTTCTTTATGAACTGCTTGAGCAAGTACAACGTCAAGAAATTACAGACCCATACGGACAGAGATCATGAATCATATTAAATATTTATTAGCAACTATAGCAGCATTTACTTTTGTTATGCTTATTATTATGGCTCCTGTACTGGTTAAAGCGCAAGATCAAATGCCTGAAGGTATGTACGAAAAACAAATCAAGATGAACCTTGGCTGTACTGAAGGATTCATGGCTATGATAGATATACTTCATGACAACTATCAAGAAGTGCCAGTAGTTATGAGCCATCTAGATATGACCACAACTTTTGTTTTGTTTGTTAACGAAAAGAAAACTACATCTACATTAGTTATCACTAAGAACTTAAAGGATAAGGAAGAGGCTTGCATTGTGTGGGCAGGGCAATCTAACGGTACATCTTTAAGCATTAACCCTAATCCTATATTTCCAGTGGAGACATAATGACAATACCATCATACTTAATTAGTGCCATTATATTTTTGATAGTCCAAACAACTACAGCAGTGTGGTGGGCTAGTAGTATATCAAGCGATGTTGCAATGCTTAAACGTGACAGAGATGACATGGCTATGATTATAGATAACTTAGATGTTTTATCTTACAGACTTGAAACGCTAGAGAAAATGTTGCAACGAGTGCTAGGCCCAGAGGATAGATAATGGCGACAAAGAAAGACCCAAGGCTTGCAAGAGCAGGAGTATCTGGATTTAATAAACCTAAACGTACACCTAGCCACGCTACTAAGTCACACGTTGTGGTGGCTAAAGAGGGAGGCAAGGTAAAGACAATAAGATTTGGACAGCAGGGTGTTACTGGAGACAGGCAACCATCTGCTAGACAAAGATCGTTCAAGGCTAGACACGCTAAGAACATTGCTAAAGGCAAAATGTCTGCGGCATACTGGGCTAACAAAACTAAATGGTAAGGAGAATATTATGCCTTCAGGAAAAGGAACTTACGGTAAAAAAAGAGGAAGACCACCTAAAAAGAAATGAAACACTTAAAGGAAAACAATGAAACGTATCTGCAACACTTACGAAAGGCAATGTCTATATCTGGCCTTATGTTGGTTGGGAGCGTTAGTGCTTTCGCTCACAGTATTGCACCACCTTTGGTGACAAATACTACTAGCAATATACTTAATAAAATAAACAAAAAATTGGAGGCAAATGGAACCAATTGACTGTAACACCAAAAGCGCAAGAACAACTAAACAAGGTTTTAAGTTCTGGAGAATACTTAGAGATAGGTTTAAAAGGTGGAGGATGCAACGGCCTGATGATTACTTTGGAGAAGACCCAATCAATAGGTACAACAGAGTTGAGCATTGGAGAGAATACCGTCTTCGCAGACAAAACAGCCCAGACTTATTTACAAGGTGGAAATCTTGATTACGAAGATAAAGGTTTTTCTCAAAGATTTGTGGTTAACCCAAGTGAAAGTACAAGAAAATGCGGATGCGGTGACAGCATTGCTCTTCCATCGATGCAATAATTTTATAATATTTAGGAGGTGTGTATGTGGAAAAACATAGTAAAGACTTGGAACGCATTAGACCGAAGGATCAAGATTGTAATCGTAATCGTAGGGGTATTGGCTATTATGTCCGCAATCTGGGGATCGCCTGCGCCATCTGTGCCAGTACAATAGGTTGTCAGACAATAAAGGAAGCGGGAACAGTGGCGGGTGCCTCTGCGGTAGGAGCGACTGTAGGGGGCCTAGTTTCGGGGGGTGTGCTTGCGCCGGCAATGGGGGCTGCGACTGCGGCAGCGACAGCAGACCTGATAATTCAAGCGGAAAACAACATTGGGAAGACTCAGACTATTATCAAGGCTCCTGATAATTTCTTTACATTACTAGATGAAATAGTAAAAATAGGTGGATGGGCTTTAGTGTTGGTTTTTGTAGTGCCGATGATTTTGGGGTGGTTATTACCAAGCCCTACGAAATTAAACAGGAAAAATAATGGCTAAAACAATTAATGATTTTCTAAGCCCTGATGATCTTATGATGGCAGGTCCTGCGGTAGATGCTCCTAAATCTTACTGGAGTGACGCAGCAATTGAAGGAGATGGAAATCAAAAGCAAGGTTTAACTTGGGATGTGGTCAGGGCAACTGACAACATAAATAAACAAGCACAACAAAACTTTGACTATACAAATCCTATGCATTACATTAACCCTCTTAAGTGGGGTCCCGCAGCAGGGGCTACACTTATTGAGGGCGTAATTGATCCACTGGCTCAGTATGCACGTGGTGAAGATGTTTCACGTGCGGATGCTGCTTTAGCAGCAGCAGAAGTTATACCCGCTGTAGGAGCAGGCACTAGACTTGCAGGGCAAGGCGCTAAACAATTTTATAAGTCTGAGGGTGCTAAATTATTTTCTAACGTACCTAACTATGTAAAAGGTTTTTATGGCGCTGATCGTGCGCCGGGAGTATTGGATGCAGCGCAGCAAGGTCTAATCAGTTCTGCTAAACAATTTGCAAGCCCAGAGGCTAGTACAAGATTTGCTGAGAAAGGTATAAGCAGCAAGACAACAGAAGTGATAGAGCGTAACAAGGAATTCAGAGAGAAATTGTTTGATCAGTTTGAATCTACTGGCGCTATCTCTGATGATCAGTTAGCACAGTTAAAGCATTCAAGAAAAGAAGATCATGGGCAAATAGTATATAACGGTTTAATTGCTAGACAGTCTGGTAACCCTGCTCCCGCAGCAGAGAAGTACATGGATGAGGTTTATCATAGTATAGAGGATAGTTGGGATAAACAGGCATTTTTAGATATGCCAAAACCTGCTAATTCGTCGCACATAAGCGATGAAGTTATGAGTGATGCGTTTGATTTAATTGGGGATACTTGGAAAACCCCAGATATTAAGGGGTTAAAGAAAGGTAAGACTGTTAATGAAACTGGATCATTAATGGCGATAAAGAAAATGCGTGGCCCCAAATCTACAGGAGTGCATGATCGGGATATAATCTCAAGCGCAGCATACAATCAACTTAAGGATGCTATGACGGCTAACGGTAGAAATTTTGATGATACCGAAGAGTTGCTTGCAATGCTTAGAAAGGTAGAAGGCCCAAAGTATAGTATTAAGAAATCCGATGATGGTGGAGTATTTGTTCAGTTTAGTCCTGAAATGAAATCTGGGTATGTTGAGGGCGGTACTAATGCTATCATGTATATAGATAACGACAGAAAGATGACCTTCTTTGTATCGGATGAGCATGATATGTTTGGCATTGTTCCACCGGGTTTTGACAGGGCTATAACAGTATTACCACCTTGGACGGTTGATAACTTTGCCAGTACACGTAAAGTTAAAAGACGTAAAATGTCTGCAACTGAAAAGTCTGAGGACAAGGCATACGACAGCGTAACAAATAAGAAAACTCAAGGCTCCCAGTACACAAAGAAAGCAGCAGATCAAAAGGCTAAAAATAATGCCGATGACAAAAAGGCAGAATTAAAAAAGAAAACCCAAAAGAAAAAGGAAACATTAGTAGACCCAATGACCGCAGCGCAAAGGTCTGCTGTAGATGAGATTACAGCGCCAGTTAAAGTTAATTATGGAAGGTATGCAGGAAGAAGAGCGGTACCCGCAGGAATACTAGGAGCAGGAATAGCATATGGCACTTATGAAAACGAATAACGCACAACAGGAAAAGTTTGTAGAGATGTTTCTGTTGACTGGTAATGCAGCAAAGGCAGCAGAAATTGCAGGGTATGGAAGTCCGAAGCAACGTGGATACGAACTCAAGAACAAGTTTAAGAATCTTATAGAGGAGCGTCAGAAGCGTATGCTTCAGGATAGCATACCCCTTGCAATCAACCAGTTGATCACAATGGTTCAGAGTGCTGAGTCTGAGGCTGTACGTCTTAACGCAGTAAAAGACCTGTTAGATCGTGGTGGCTTTAAACCAGTAGACAAGATCGAACAAACTGTAACTAGTATCGAAGAGAAGACTACTGAAGAGTTGGAAAAAGAATTTAAAGAAGTAACTTCACTTTTACAATAGGAGATAATTATGTCATCATTTAGAAGTCGGTTGGGTGAGAACAATAGTCCAACTCCAAAGGGTACGCCAAAGAAAACAAACCAGTGGTACAAGAAACGCAAACCTTCGCCTGTTAAAAGTATACCCCTTGAGATGTCAATGAACACTAAAAAAATCGTATCAGAATTAAACAAAGGAATACCTAAGAGTAAAAAACGCAAGGGATAAATGAAAAATAAAGAACAGTTAGAACAAGCCATTGCTACGGCAAAGGAACTCTACAAGAGGCAGAAGTACAGCAGGATTCATTTTTACGATCCATATCCATTTCAACAGAAGTTTCACAAGACAGGATTTGAAAATAATCAAAGGTTGTTAATGTGCGCTAACCGAATAGGCAAGTCCTACTCCGGCGCTGCTGAGATGGCTATGCACCTGACGGGTATATACCCTGACTGGTGGGAAGGTAAACGATACTACAAGCCTATCACCGCATGGGTTGGTGGTGTGTCTAACGAATCTACCAGAGACATCTGCCAAGCAGAACTGCTAGGTGCCCCTGAAGACCCTGACTCATATGGAACAGGAGCGATACCTAGAGATTGTATAGTAAGCACTGAGCGCAAGCCCGGTGTGCCTAATGCGAAAGCATTGGCTCTGATCAAGCACTCAAGCGGAGAGAACTCCACTGTACACTTTAAGTCATATGAATCTGGTGTAGAGAAATGGATGGGTCGCTCTGTTGACTGCATCTGGCTAGACGAAGAGCCTGACAGATCATTGTACTCACAGGCTGTGACACGTACGTTAGACCGCAAGGGTATGGTGTACCTTACTTTTACCCCTGAGAAGGGTATGACAGAGACTGTAAGTGCATTCATGAACAACATTCAGAAGGGTCAGTCCCTAACGAATGCAACATGGGATGACGCTAGTGAACACGTTAAGACACTTCGGGGTAAGCCCGGACATCTTGATGACGATACGATGAGACAGATTCTGTCTGCGTATTCACCTCATGAGAGGGAGATGCGGAAGTTTGGTAAACCAACAATTGGTTCGGGTTTAGTATTTCCGATACCAGAAGAAAAAATAATGTGTGATCCTTTTGATATACCGGAGGATTGGGACAGAATAGCAGGAATAGATTTTGGTTGGGACCATGATACTGCTGTTATATGGGGAGCATATGATAAGAGTGAGGATACGTTCTATGTTTATGATGCATATAATGCTAATAAGCGTAGCCCTGCGGAACATTCTATTGAGATTATGCGCCGTCCTTCTTTCATTCCTGTTGCTTATCCCCACGATGGTAATCGTCGTGATAGCATTGGTAATCCGGGGTTGGCAGACCAGTATCGGACTCTTGGCTGCAATTTTCTACTTGAGCATTTCTCCAATCCCCCGGCGTTGGGGCAGAAGAAAGGCTCTAACAGTGTGGAGGAAGGTATTCAGCAGATGGTAGTTTGGATGGAAGAGGGTAGATTTAAAATATTTGAAAACTTATTCCATGTCTTACAAGAGTATAGACAGTACCACAGAAAGGATGGAAAGATTGTGGCAGTTAGAGATGACAGTATGAGCGCAATGAGATATTGTTTTATGAGCAGAAGATTTGGAGTGCCGGGTTCTGGTGACACGTGGAACTTTAACTTCGATAAACCTTTAGAATATCAGGAACTAGGAATTGTATGAGTGATCCAGTAACAGAAGATGAAATTGTAAGCCGAATTGATGGAGAGATTAATGAGGCTGTAGGATATGGTGATGACGTTTCTGAGCAACGTCGTGAAGCCATGCGCTATTACTATGCTCTTCCTTTGGGTAATGAGATTGAAGGTAGAAGCCAGTATGTAGACAGCACAGTACAGGATACGGTTGAGTGGATTAAACCTTCACTCATGCGTGTGTTTGCCTCCGGTGACGAACTGGTTAAATTTGAGCCTAATAATCCGGGTGAGGTTGACATGGCTGCACAAGCCACAGACTATGTAAACTACGTGCTACAGAACCAACACAACGGTTGGGAGATTATGTACCAGTGGTTTACTGATGCGCTTCTACAAAAGAACGGCATCATCAAAGTGTGGTGGGATGAGTACGATGAGTACGTACGTGAAGAATACAATAACCTTAATGACCTAGAGTTTGAAGCATTAATGTCTGATAACTCAGTAGAGGTCATAGAGCATGATGAGTATGGTGGTGAAGATGGAAACTTTTACCATGATGTTATTGTAAAAAGATCACAGTACAACGGTAAAGTATGCATTGAAAACGTACCGCCTGAAGAGTTTCTTATTAACCGTGAAGCAAAAACCATAGAAGATGCAAGGTTTATTTGTCATCGTGTAAGAAAAACTTTGTCAGAACTTAGGCAGATGTATCCTGATATAGATGTTGAAGACCTCAAGGGTGGTGACACAGGAAGCCCTATGTGGAACGATGAGCAGAATGCCAGATACGCTTTTGATCACACACAAGATTTTTTCAATACATCACAAAATGCAGCACCTGAAGAGTCCATGCAAGAGTATTGGCTTTATGAGTCTTTTATTCGAACCGACTTTGACGGCGATGGTATTGCTGAATTACGTAAGGTATGTACAGTAGGTAGCACTATATTAGCAAATGATGAAATTGATAATATGCCATTTATCAGTCTTACGCCTATTCAAATATCACACAAGTTCTTTGGTCTTTCTGTGGCTGACTTGGTTATGCCATTGCAGAAGATTAAGAGTGTGCTGATGCGAAACCTGCTAGACAATATGTACAACCAGAACTACGGACGGTTTGCGGTATTGGAGGGTCAGGCAAATCTGGATGATTTACTGACGGCTAGACCGGGAGGCATCGTACGTGTTAAGTCACCTAATGCTGTCACCCCTCTGGCTACTCCTCCGCTTGAACCTTTTGTGTTTAACATGGTTCAGTATCTGGATGATGTACGTGAGTCACGTGCAGGTGTAAGCAGAATGAGTCAAGGAATGAATGAGGACGCATTGACCTCTCATACTACGGCTACTGCTGTTAACGCCGTAATGACTGCATCACAATCAAGAGTGGAACTTATAGCCCGTAACTTTGCTGAGACAGGCGTTAAGGATTTGATGTGTAAGATATATGAACTGTTAGTTAAGAACATGGACAAGAAGCGTGTCATCAAACTCAGGGATCAATGGGTAGAAGTTAACCCAAGGTCATGGGCTGACAGGATGGATGCTACTGTGTCTGTTGCTCTGGGCAACGGTAATAAGGATCAGCAGGTTGCACAGTTGACTCAGTTGACTCAGATGGCTATGGGTCAACAAGCCTCTGGTAGCCCAATGGTTACCCCTGAGAACCTATATAACTTGCAGGCATCATTGCTCAAGTCTATGGGGTATCAGAATGTAAACGATTATCTTACACCTCCTCAGATGCAAGAACCTCCACAACCTGATCCTATGCAAGAGGCGCAGTTACAGGCTCTTAACGTAGACACACAGGTTAAGCAGGGTGAACTAGAGGTTAAGAGAATGAAGGTTCAGAATGAGATTCAAGAAACCAAGATGGAATCTAAATTCAAAATGGCTGAACTAGCAATAGAAGACAAACAAAAGAGGGCAGTTAAAATAGGACAATGACACCTGAACAAAGGCAGAGCAATGCGAAAAGATTATTAGAAGATGATCTATTTGCAGAAAGTATAGAAGCGTTAAAAGCGCAACTACTACATGAGTGGCAAGTGACAAGCCAACATGATATTGAGAGTAGAGAACAGATTTGGCTTGAACTCAAACTGGTGGATAGATTAGTAGGACATATCCAATCAATATTTGAGGAAGGACAAATAACTAAATTTACATCAACAATGAGAAATATTTAAATTATGGCTATACCAAATGTGGTGGACACTACTCCAGTTGAGCGACCCACCGAACCATTAAGCGAAGCAATGAACATTGCTAACGCACAAGAAGAGATTCTAAAACTTATGGACGCTGATGAGGCGCAACCAGTAGTGGCAGAAGATCAACCTGTAGAAGAAACGGAATCACAACCTGTAGAGGAAGAGGAAGTTTTAGAAGAGGAGGCTGAAGTATCTGAGTCTGAGTCTGAAGAATATGAAGATGAAGATGAGGAATATGAAGCAACAGACAATCGTGATGCTGAAGGGCAGGAAACCGAAATGTACACCATCAAAGTTGATGGTCAAGACGTAGAGGTATCCTTAGAAGAATTGCAACAAGGCTATTCACGGCAGTCTGACTACACAAAAAAGACGCAGGAGTTATCAGAAGAGCGCAGAACTATTGATGCGGAACGTGCTGAATACCAGAACGGACTAAATCAATTGATGGCGCAGCGTCAACAGTACGAACAGGCGTTAGGCCAACTAGGTCAACAGTTATCTCAGAACATGAGTAAGTTTCAGAATGTTGATTGGCAGCGATTAAAGAACGAAGACCCGCTAGAGTATGTCACCAAGCGTGATGAATTCCGTGAAGAACAGGAACGCATCAAGTCAGTGCATTACCACCAACAGCAGGTACAAGCACAGCAACAGCAAGAGATGGAGCAAATTCGTCAGAAGGCTGTAGCAGAGGAGATAGGTAAACTAGGGAAACTTATTCCTGAATGGAATGATCCCGATGCACAACCTAAGATCGCTAAAGATATTATGGATTATGGTGTAACCTCCGGGTTTACCAAAGAAGAGATGGAGGGTCTTGTTGATTCAAGGTCTGTATATCTTATTCATAAAGCCATGAAATATGATGCGCTTCAAAATGCTGACTTGAAAAACAAGAAGGTTAAAAACAAACCTAAGATGACTAAGAGCGGAGCCAAGCGACCCAAGTCCGATGCTAAACGTAGGCGTAAAGCCGAACTTTCAAAACAACTAAACTCTTCAGGGAAGGTTGCAGATGCAGCCAAACTGTTAGAGGATATTTTCTAAGGAGAAAATACTATGGCAGTACCAACTAATACACGGGAAACTTACGGAGCCATTGGCATTCGTGAAGACCTGTCAAATATCATTTACAATATCAGTCCGGAAGAAACTCCGTTCATGTCAAACATTGGTAAATCGTCTTGCGATAATACCTACTTTGAGTGGCAGACGGATTCTCTTGCATCAGCCAGTACCAGTAACCGTGTTGCTGAAGGCGATGACGCAAGTGCGCTTGCAGTGGCAGAACCAACACGCCGTGGAAACTACACGCAGATCAGCACGAAAGCAATCCAGACTTCTGGAACTGCTGAAGCCGTTGACTTTGCGGGTCGCAAATCTACGGAAGCCTATCAGATGGCGAAACGTGCAAAAGAACTGAAGTTGGACATGGAAGCAATGCTTCTTACCAACAACGGTATGGTTGCGGGTTCGTCAGGTACGGCACGTGAAACTGGCTCT
>Ga0208643_1000183_pt1 | contig 41857 bp, 64 predicted proteins | sample VirMetDEL_Nov_12_FD_184516 | JGI IMG/M metagenome (GOLD analysis project Ga0208643, IMG submission 184516) | Aqueous microbial communities from the Delaware River and Bay under freshwater to marine salinity gradient to study organic matter... | ecosystem: Environmental > Aquatic > Marine >...
TATTCCTTTTTCTCGTATCTTGCATACCCGCATTGATTGCAAATGTGGCTTCTCGATACTTAGGCAGACAGTTTGGGTTAGAGGCAACCTTAACTTAGTCCGTCTTTTACTCTTACTAATGTAGGCTCTACCCCTATCTCTTACTCTTTATCAGCAATTTTCATCTTTACCTACTTCACCTGTGGGTGTAAGTACTCCCTTCATATTTCGTGGCACATAATTACTTATACTGGTCTTTGCCAGTGATGCACCATTAAGTTCAATTGATCCAAAGGTGCGACACTTATCATACCCCCCAGTTATTAATCAGTATACACGCTATATTTATTATTGGTGTACTTTGGCTGGAATCGAACCTTATGTCATTATACTAAGGTTATCCAAAACACTTTAAGATATCTCATGTATTTCATACTCTCCATCTATACTGTCTTGGATTCTCTTAATTACAAGATTAATTAAGCCTGTCCCCTCCCCGCAAGACTCAAACTCTAAATCAAACGAAAAACCCTCTAACACTAAATTACCGTTTTGATCTTCTGATATAATGCCGAACTTAGTTATTTTTGCCATAACCCTGCCCTCTAGTATTTATTGTGTTATTTATACCTTTAATCGCACTGGTTACTTCAGCTCTCAACTTTCCGCATCTATCATCAAGACCACGAGGCAATTTATCTTTACCTTTTATACTAATGCAGTATTCAAGCATTGGGCTTTGATCTACACCACACAACCTTGCCCACTTTGGCAGAAATCTATTTGGTATTGGTTCTAATTCCATATTTTTCTCCTAATTAGTTAACTTGTCTACTTTTTATCAACCTTCTTCTTAAATATCGTATTCCCCACCACCTTCTTACCACCAGTTATTACTGAGAGTACTACAGGCTGAGTCTTAGGCTTCTTATCTAGAGCATACCAATCAAGTAGTTCCGATGTAGGTACTAGCTCTGAGTACACACTACCATCCTTCTCCACTAGCACACAGTCACAGACCTCACTGCCCATGTAGAACTCACTAAGCTCATCTCGTAAGTCTAAACCCATGAACTCAAAGAATGAGGATTGGTTATCGAAGACTGTTTCCTCGATATCTATTAGGTGTTGTATAAAGTCACTCATATTAATTCAATCCTACATTCAGGTAATACTTCTTTTCCTAGTAAGTCGGATTGCTTATGTAAGACCACTTCTACGCAACACTCGCTTGCATACATCTCTGCTCCATAACTAGATAGCAACCTGTTCAAGTCTTTCTTAAATTGTTCTTCTCTTTCTTGTACAGTAATCATACTAACCCTCCATTTGTGAACACATACTTCTAGCCATAATATTAAAAGATCCTAATTGTGGTCTTAACTCCACACCCTTACTTAGTAAATAATCTTTTTGTATATTGTATGCCAACCTTTCTGATTGCCTGAAGCAAGCATAGGACTCCATTAAATTATGTAACTCTTGGTAGTGGTGAATTAGCTCGTGTACTAATACAGACTTACCCCACTCCGTAGTTATATCTACACTCTCATGTAAGTAGATAGTACGCCTCTCAGCAGAGTATATAGCAAATACTGGTCTATTGTACATTTGTATAAGCTCTATCTCTGACTTGAATAGTACAGTGGGAGGCTCGTATACGTCAATACCTTTAGTAGATAAGAGCCAAGAAATTAATACTGAAATAATTAAATCCATCGTTACATCCTCTAATTAATTATTGAGAGCTTACTATACACTAATTACCTATATTTGTCAAACACTTGTCCTGTTATGGGGAATACTTCTTTCTCATAAGTGATATTTTGTATTATCTGTTTCAACTCTTTTACTTCCTCTTGGTGCCGTTCAAATATCTCCAGCAGAAAATAAGTTAAATCTCTTTCAAGATTTAAAGTCCTAGTCTCAGATAAAAATTGACCTACTGTACTTCTTGTGTGGCGAAGTTGCATATCCTGCATAGCTGCTATTGATGTTGCCGTTGTCATACTACCTCCTCATTAGTTAGTGTCACACCACCTACATACTCATGGCTATAGCATGATCTATGAGCGTGTGTACGTTTATAACTATCTTCCTTCGTCTTCCTATCTGACATATAATCTTTCCTTACAACCTTATTCTTACTTGTAGCTTTCCAATTATCTGATTTTTCACGGTGCTCTCCTAATGCTGGGTGAGCCGTCTTTGAGAAGAATCTGCCACCACTATCTACAATCATCTTTGCCACTTCATCTGAGATCCTACTTCCAATCCCCATACCTTGAAACTCTGGCAATACTACTGTCCTATGTCCCCTCCAACCATTCTTCCAATTACCATTAGGGAATGCAATCACACTTGTCATTGCCACTAACTTATCATTGTAGAATACACCCCAACAGTTAGCAGACTTATTTATTTTACCAGAGAGATAGTGATGCTTTTTGAAAATCCCCCAAACCTCTTCTGGCTCACAAGGTTTGATTTCAAGTTTGATGTCAGATCTTCGCCTAACCAACCCCCTATCAAGCCACTTTCTCTTGTCAGTGTCATACGCGAAATCAAAGTCTAGCCACTCAAGAACATCTCTATGGCACGTAGCAAGGACTAGGCTTTCTTGCTTTGAGCTGTTAATACTAGCACACAAAGCTCTAGCAGTATCTCTATCAACAACACTAGTGAACTCATCTATTACTGCGTCACCTTTACTTAAGGATATGGCAATCTCTGCTCTATGCCTCTCACCATTAGATACAGATTCTAGAGTTCTCTTCCAGCAAGGTATAGAACGAAGCCCTGCTAATATTAAATACTTCTCAGCTTCTTCGTCAGAATTAAAGAGAGATACAATTGACTTATTCAGCTCAACATCTACACTCTCAGCACCCCACTCTTTTAGGATAGTGGACTTTCCAGAGCCACTGGAGCCAACTAATACAACCAAACCAGTCTTAGGTTTCTCTGGTATCTCAAATGATTCATCTACATCTACTAAGTCATACTTATCAAATATGTTCATCTAGTGATTACTCGCGTTAATTCGTGAATGTTTCCCGTGTTTCGTAGTGTTATGTGTCTATCTTTGAAAATATACCGTCAAATATAATAGGCTCGTCAGATCCACCCATCATATCGATCTTGGCAAGCCCGTCGAAATTATAAAGCCCACTCTCTAGCGGAATACTTGCTCCATTATGGAAAAGGTCATCTACATACCCAGCGTATTCATCCAGACTCTCTTTTATGCCATGTCCTGTATCACCTTCATAACTAACAACACATCCTATCCTTTTACATGTATCCCCTATAGACATTGCAACCACCATCTTGCAGGGAACTTTCATTGTCTCGTACACAATCTATCCTCTTTATTTAATTAATCACACATAACAATGCGCTATATTTGATGCTTGCTGCGCGGCGCACAACTAAGCTTTGGGTTATGAATAACTTCTACCATAAGCCGCCTGCTCTGCCATACAGCAAGAATGGTCAACTGCTGGATCAGAAAAAACAGACTCCCACACATAGCTATTTAACTCTACCGACCAAAACACAAAAACATCTTCCCTTTTTTGTATTTTCCGTTTTCTCTTGGCGCTTACCATTCTTATTTCTTTGTTTCTTAATCTCTCAAGGTCACTCATAACAACGTACTCAATTTGATTGTCGTTCCGCTGGCGCTACACGCCAACAACTTAGTAATAGGTTATGCGTCCTAGTCTTTCTTTGGCTCCTCTTCAAACATAGCCTCGTACAACCCCGTAATGTCCCCAAAGTCATCAAGATCATGCGCTATATCACCTTCATGCCTAGCCAAATAATCGGCCATGCTTTTGAAATCTTTCACGCTCAACTCTATTGTTACTTTTGCCGCCATTTCAATCCCCTAGTGTTTGTTTGACGCATAACAACGTAATCTAGTCACTACGCTGCGCTTCGTTCGGACTGGCAAAAAGCGCCAGCCGCTAATTAATAGGTTATGTGTTGCCTTTCCTTGTTGCATAAACCTCAAGGTGACTTACGTCCTTCCTAGCGCAAGATGGATCAACCTCTTCAAATTTTCGCACTATCCAACAATGGTAGTCATCTGAGTCACTTGCAGCAAATTCATCTGCCTTTCTCTTTGCTTTATCAATGTCAGAACCTATCCAAAAAACACCATGCAAATAAACCCCTTCTTTTTCTACAATGTACATAACAACCTCATTAATCTGACTCATTCCACTTCGCTCCATTCTCAATTTGTGTATAGGTTAGTGTGACTTAAATAATATCCCCATTCACGGTAGTAACCTTACCTAGTATCTTTCGGGCATTAACATCTCCATTAGTCGTTTTAACATCCCCTGCCACATCATCACAAGTTACTTTCCCGTTAGTGGTTTTTACACTACCTACATTGTTAGCTTTAACACTACCATTTGTGTTCTCTAGTACGTCAACGTCACCGTGAACAGTCACAGCAATATCACCTACAAGCTCACCACTCTGAGTAACTCCATCTACTACAACTTTGTTTCCACATATTTGAATGTTACTTCCTGAAAAAGACTTTCCGTCAATTATGCACTTTCCGTTTTTCATTGTTAGATTCATAATCACTTACCCCTTATCTGTGCTGCTAGTCCTACCTGATTTAAACCACCTTGTGCAGAATTAGCACATGTTCGTAAGCAAGCCGTTAAATCAATAATTGTATTCTGTAGATCAGCCACAACTTGCTCTGTTATCTTTTCATCATAGGCAATAATATAGCCATCACTGCCATCATTACTTTTATACTGCCTTGATGCAGGTATTAATACATCTCTTGTTTTCATACGTCCCCCTATTTGTGTAAGTTAATTTACAACACTATATCACGTACAAGATCTATAAGCAAGCTCTGATTTAAAAACATTCTCTACCTTACCTTCACTGGCAAACTTCCCATTTAGGATAGATATAATATGTTCTGTGCTCATATCCTTTAATCTAATTCTACATGGCTTCTCTAATAGATTACCATCTTCATCATAGTTATTACCCCACGTAAACTCTTCTCGTATAAGGTAGTGGCTATCTTTAGTGGTGACACTTAACTCAGTATATGGAAACTCTTTATTCAGACTCCTACGAGCATACGATAAGCCACCATCAACCATATACTTAAAACCATTAGCATCTAAGTGAGTTACATAATGATGAGTGTATAAGCTCTCCAATATAGTGCCATCTGGAGTTTTTATCTTATTTGTTAGTAAGTCTGACATAGTGTATCTCCTCTATAACCTTTATTCGTCTAATTCTTCATGCTCATAGATAATCAACTCTTGTTTGAATTGGTCTACCATTAAGTTTACGAAAGCTAGGCTACCCACATTACTTGAGCAGATAATCTCGCCTTCTTCTCCTTTACTATATCCAAAAACTACTACACTCTCATACTTATCTTTAGAATTCTCAAGGATATCATCTGCACTAACTTGAGTATTATTTAATGTTGGTAACACTCTAATATTATCTCTGTCATCTGTCATAGTATTTACACCTCAATGTCAATTTAAAACTTTATGGATGGAAAGAGTTAAAACCTTCTCCACTATTCCTCAAGTCAATATGTAGCCAGCTTACACCTTCTTCTACTGTAAATCCATAGATATTAAACTTCTTACAGATAAATTTAGCGTTATCTTTAAGCCATTGCCTTACAACTTCAGATGGTACACCACTAAACTTCATATCTAAAGCTCTACCTAATGAATGTTGGCTATAAGGACGATAATGCTTCTGTCCATATATGCGTAGGCCACTCTGATTAAATATCTTTTGCCCTTGTTTAGCATAGTGCCAATTATTTATAACTACGGAGGTATCAAACTGCTCACGTAGATAGTCTGCTAGTCGTAGTAATCTATCATCAATTAGCTGTAGTGATCTCTCACCACGTATAGAGTAAGTCTCTTCTGATACAAATTCTTGGGTTTTGAAATATAGTGGTTTATACATTGTTAAGTGGCTCCAGATTCATTAAGTAAGTCACTTAAAAAAGTTTCAGGCCATTCTTGATCTTGTAATAAGGACAAGTAAGTTGCCAGTTCAGCAAACTCCTCGACTTCTTTAATACCATTTACTTCTTGCGTTCTTTTATACTTAATCATGCTAACTCACCTTTTATTTAATTAATTTAACTACTATTTATAACAAGGTAATATAGTCGGACTGCTAAAAGCGCCAGCCGCTAATTACGACGTTAGGTGTCTCTGAACTCCACCTTCCTACTAAGAAGCAGAAAAGGAAAAGCAATAATGAACAAGGAAAATAATAAGATGGCACCACTAAAAATGGCCAGCTCTGTAATAGTATTCTTCACCCTTGTTCTTGGTTCTGTATGTCTCAAATCCCAAGTAGGTATCTCTGAGGCATCTTTTGATTTCTTCATCATTGCGTCTCTATTTGTAAGTATATTTATCTGCTACTCAAATCGTATTCATACATTGGAAATTGCTAAATGTAAGTTAATCCTTAAAGAGACTAAGCAAACAGAACAGTCCGTCAAAGAATTAGCCTTAGCAGTTGTAGAATTTTCTGAGGCATCCAGTGGTGGTTTAATGCTAGAAAGTCACGATGCTCCTAGAAAAGAAAGAGCAATACAGCGTATTAAAGAGTTAACCACCTAACAAGGTAATATAGTCGGACTGCTAAGGCGCAGCCGCTAATTACGACGTTATGTGTATAGTACCACAATTAGACTTTGATTGCAACACTAATTCTCCAATTCTTTATCAATATTAAACTCTTTCCTAAACCTTTTATTCATTTTCCTCTTGATCTTCTTCCAGAAGCCAGCCTTCTTTAGTATGATACCATGCTTACGCCAAAAGGATACACAGTCATACTCATCACCGTTCTTTAGTTTCTGCTTCATTTATGATCCTTGTTCTATAATGCGAGTCATCTTCTTCCCAATGATACTTACCAGATAGGTCTTGCTCCCATTTGCAATGGTCATTAGGCTTCTTACTAGCTTTCCTACCGTAGGACTCTCTGTCAATGGATTGAGAAGCACCTAGTTTATCTAAGTAGCATCCTGATATATTACCTATGTTGTCATTCATTGGCCTATCCTATTGTAGAACTCTATTACTTTAATAAGAGCATCCTGAAGTTCTAAAGTCTCATATTCAATGGCGCTCTCTAGCTGGACTTCTAAGTCTTTTAACACTAACTCATCAATTGCCTTATCTTCTAGTTGAACCTCTATCTTGTACATATCATTCTCCTAGTCATTGTAGCCTATCATCAAACTTAACATCTTGCAACCCCCATTAATTTATTTACGCTACTATACCACTTATTAGTGGAGGTTGCAAGCTATTCCTCTATTAAGATAGTCTTATACTCATTACTGTTATACCTCATCTTCTAACCTTTAATGCACATTACTTGCTTAATCTCATGTACAATCTCTACAAGGTCTTTCTGAGCCTCCATTACATCATCAATAGGTTTATACGCAGACGGTGTTTCATCTAACGTACTATCTGAGTTATTACACTCAATACCAGACAATGCCACCTCGTGTTCTTTAATAGATACTAACTTCTTAGCTTGAGTCCTAGACATAGTACGTCCAGCTCCGTGGCTGCAACTATTAAAAGACTCTTCATTTCCTAAACCCCTTACAATAAATGAACGCTCTCCCATACTACTAGGGATAATACCGTATTGACCTTTCCTAGCAGATACAGCACCTTTACGTGTAACCCACACATTCTTGTTATAGTGGTTCTCTTTCTGTACATAATTGTGATGACAATCTACTGACATTATTTCAGCATCTAATGTTTTAGTATGTTTCTCTAATACGTCAAGAGTTTTTTGCATCATAATATCCCTATTCATCTTAGCGAACTCTTGCGCCCAATTAACAGACTCTACATACTGGTCAAAGTAAGTTGAATTTTCTGGTAAATAGGCCAAGTCAGAGTCAGGCAGGGTTACGAAATACTTCTCCATCTCTTCTTTGGCCTTCTCAATGAAATATTTACCAATAACATTGCCAACTCCTCTGCTACCAGAGTGTAACATTACCCATACTGAGTCATCATCCTTCTCTATACATACCTCGATGAAGTGGTTGCCACCTCCTAGTGAGCCTAAGTGGACAATATTATTACTACTATCCACTGGGCAATATTCAGATATCTTCTTAAAACCAGACGCTAGTCTGTTATTCCAGACCTTGACTATACCTTCTGGTAATTGTTGTTTATTGTGCTTACCAAAACCTACAGGGATAATAGACTCTATTTCTAATCGCATATCCCGTAGATTATCTGGAAGGTCACTCGCTTTTAAGGATGTCTTAACTGCTTGCATACCACACCCTAAGTCTACTCCTACAGCAGCAGGTATAATTGCTTTGCTTGTGGCAATAACACTACCAATAGCTGCACCTTTACCTAGATGTGCATCTGGCATGGATGCTACCCACTTATGGATGAAGGGTAGATCTGCTAAATTCAATAACTGTTCTTGCACATTATCAGCAAACTCTACCCCATCTACCCATGCTTTAACAATATTTCTGCTGCCTTCTAATACTTTCATAGTAACACCTCCAGTTTAATTTAACCTATGATACTACGATTGTATTTAGAAGTCAACTAAAAAAGTCTTATTTTCGTCCGTCCTTTTTATCATCCCTACTTTGTATGCTGCTACATCTTCTTCTTGAGGTGCTGGTTGAGTCTTAGAGATGTCTAGCCAATGTTCCATAAACTTTAATGGATTCTTGGCTGGCATAGTATATTTAGACTTAATACCTAACGACCTGTAAACAGCTTTAGCGTTAAATAAAGTCCACTTGCCACATATCTCCTCATTAACACCTACTAACTCTTTACCATCTGCGAACATACCTTCCTTCAGCCATACATGTTCAGAGTCTACTATCTCATCTAATACAATTTCTATCTCATCCTTGCATTGCTCTAAGGCTATCTTACCTCTTTCAGTTTTAATTTCTTGTTTAATAAGATCCTTCCAGAACTCTTTATGGACTTCATATTCATCTTGTGCAATCTTTTGTACAGCCTTTCCAATAGGAGGGAACATACCAGCTTCACATATAGCAAATGTAATTGCAAAGCTGCTCATAAACTGGATAGCCTCTAGTGCATACATAGTAGCACAGAATTTAAACACTGTATTGTATAACTCTTGAGTATTCTCTAGCTCTCCCAGTGCATATCTAAGACCTTTAATACGAGTCTCCTCAAACACCTTACCCACTGTCTCAAGACGTTGCAGAGATTCATTAATACTTAGTATATCCTGCAACACTTCTTCTGGCTTATCAAAAGACATCCTAACTATCTCAGAGTAAGTAGCAGCATGAACCACTTCATTCTCACAAACACGTAGTAGGTAAGCTGTCATCTCATCTGATGTGACAAATGGTGCTAAGATAGCAAACAACTGCCTACTGGCTACTGTATCTGCTTCCCATTGCCATGCGAGGGTTTTTATCATCTTATCTCTTATATCATCTGGACACTGCTTAAACATAAGATTACAGGATGAGAAATCAAACTCATCTTCACTCCAATCTAGGCTACGGATCTCTTTATAGAAACCCCATATATTAGGGTGGTTCTTATGTATAGTATCAAATAATCCTTGGTCTTGTTCTCCTAAGAAGACAGGATTACTCTCGTAATCCGTCTTGGTTATATTTAATATTTTACTAGGTATCATAGCTTACACACACCATCTTCACATTCTCCTGAATCATCGTCTAATACATCTTCTGTTTCATCATATTTAACTTTCTTACTTGTCATACTATTATAATAGTAGCGAGTCTTCATACCCATTTTAACCATATATAGATACTCCTGAATAAGTTCATCAGATGGAATCTTACTTAGCTCCACCTTCTTATAGAAGTCAGCAGAGATAGATTGATCACACCATTTCTGTAAGATAGAGTAAATATCAATCATATCTTTAACAGGGATATCCCAAGCAAACTCATATTTATCTTTTAACTTCTCACCATCTGGAGCAGCCCAGTTAGTACTAGAACCATTATCAGATTTCTTTAGAGTTAACTCTCTAATAGGGTAGATAGCATTAGTAGTCCCAGATGCCTTAGAAGAAGTCTCTGCTGGCATGAAGTTAATACAGATACTAAACCGTACACCCTTATTATCAATGATCTGTTGACGTAGCCCTTCCCAATCTCTTTTATTATCTACTGTAATAACACTATCAACGTTCTTGTTATAAGTATCTAAAGGCAACCAACCATCAGGCCACATAGTTTTATTCATCCAAGGCGCGTTGCCATATTTCTTACCTAACGCAAGGGAGGCATTATATAAGTGCCAAGCATGTGTTTCAGCTAGTTCATGTACAAAGTCTTTACCTTCTTGAGAGGAATACTTCTTATCTTCTTTAGCCATTAAGTGAGCTAATCCCACCATACCTACACCAGCATTTAATCTAGCCAATGCAGTTACGCCTAGGTGTGGTAAACTCCACTCATTTTTATGTATGCAAATATCAATCATTAATAGTGCTAGGTAAGCTACTTTCTTATACTCTGCATCATTTTTGATATTAGCTACATTGATAGCTGCAAGAGAGCATAAACCAATCTCACCTCTGCCATGATCTTCTGTAGAGTATAAGTCTCGCATATCATCGTATCCCTTAGTAGGACTGATATACTCTAGACATAAGTTACTACTGTGTACACTCTCCTTAAAAGGATTGTGACGATTAGCTTCATCTATCTGGAATAAGTAATGGCGACCTGTTTCAAATGCCTCATCAAACGCTTGTAGTAATAAACTACGTGCATTGATAAATTTCTTTACTTTAACATGATTACTTACATACTCTTCGTACATACGCTCAAATACTAAAGGATCTTTACCATACATCGCTTCAAATAGTTCTGGTTCAGAATAGCAATCAAATACAGCAATATCTTCATTCATTGCAGCCTTACGTGCGAATAACTTATTCTGAGAGAAGGCATAATCTAATCCTCTAATCTTCTTGGAGTCAGTAGAGCGTTGATTCTTCAAACGCATAATAGTTTCTACTTGAGGATCAAAAGCATTATAATAAGTAGTACATGCTCCCCCACGTCCAGCTTGCTTATTAGCATTAATAGCTCCTACTAAGGCTCTATAATATGGCAACTTCCCGCTATGTTTAACTGCTCCGTTACGGACAGGAGAGCCTTCTGAACGGGTTTTTACCATACCACCCATACCAGCACTCATGCAAGTCATAGTGTATGCTATGTGATCACCTATAGCTAAAGACTTAGCACTATCATTTGTAGTGTAAATTGCACAACTTGCATAACCATTAAGATTAGTTCCTAGGTTAATGAAGTTAGGTGTAGGTGCATTTAATAGGTTATTGCTAAATACATCATACCAATCTTTAGCATGCTTAACTTTCTCTTCATCTTTAAATCTACTCTCAGCTAAGGCCATTGCCATACGCATATATGTAAATTGCTGAGTCTCAAACACTTGCCCTGTTACAGAATCTCGTAGAGCATACTTATCTCTGGTCTGTGTAATCTCAAAGTAAGCCGCTTGTTGATCTTTAGTGTGGTCAATGTGTTTATTTAATTCTTCGTACTCTAGTGTTGTGTAGTTAAGCTCACACATCAACCCTTTCTCTAGTAGTCTTTTGTGTACTGTTTCTAGATGTGGATGTTCTGAGCTGCCAAATACTTCTTTAACCATTATTACAGATAGCAACCTGCCTGCCATCTTGTTGTACTCCCACGAGTCTTGGTCTAGGCAAGCTCTAATTAAGTTGGCTTGTAGTTTAGTAGATCCACACTCTGATGGAGATATTGACACTGCATCCATTACTACTGTAGGCCAGTCTACCCGTTTTAACTTCTGTGAAGCCCACTCTCCCCATTTATTTAGTTTAGTTGCATCAAACTCTTCTTTCGTACCATCTCGTTTAACTACTACTTTTATCATGTACCTTCCTTATTGTTTAATTCTTGTTCTGTGACACACTGCTTCACACCTTTTTACCCCCAACCTTAGCCCTATTCTCTGGCTTATGGTCAGCCCTAGTTTTATTATATTCCAACTTCTCGTACATGGCTGCTACAACATCATACTTTTTCATTTTAGATGTGTAGAGTATTTGCTCAATAAACCCAGAGTATTCTTCCTCAATGGGAGTCTTACTGCGGGTACGTGTGAGATCCCATAGATAGTCGTACATGCCTAGGACATACCCACATAAGTCTAAATGTATGTGAAATATGTCCTCTGAATTATTTGTGATATAGCTAATAGGCCAATGTCTTAGCTTCAACCTACCTCCAATATCCAACATCCTAATCAAAGCATCTGCCAGCTCTACCTCACCAGCCTTTCTAGAAGGTAAGTGATCATCCATTAAGTCCTTTCTCTCTCCTTCTGTAGCTTCAGATATCTCAGAAATAACTAGCATAAGCTTAGTTTCAATCTCAGTGCCATCAGGCCACCATCCAGCCTCTACGACATCTTTATGTATCTGTTTAGATAGAGTGTTGAAGTCTGTCATACACCTAACTCCACACTGTCACTACTTTTGTTGATGACTCTACAAATTCTAATGTACCTAATATGTAATCAAACTCATGTCCATTATGAGAATAGTAAGCGTAGTTACAACTGTAATTCTTATCTCCAACAGTAAACACTGCCTCACAAAACTCTGCTTCACCTTCACCGCCACCCTCTTGCATTCTATGCTTGTATCCCTTATCTTCCAACCAAGCAAGCTTTACTCCGTGGAAGTTATCTTCTGCCAATTCAAATATGAAGCCCTCTACATTGTCGTAATAGTTTCCTTCAGGAAATGCTACCATAAATTCTTCATATAAGTCAGTGATATTCTCTTGTGCTAGTTTGTTCATAATATAATCCCCTGTTTTTAGTGTTTTTAATATGTGTTTAAAGTATCTGTAATCTGGAATAGTAAAACTTTCTAGATTATGTATTATAAAGTCTGATGCCCAATTCTTAGTTAGACTAGTTATAACCTTCTTTAGTGCAAGGTTATGTGCCTTATACCAAGAGATGTTTGTATCAAATACCACCCACCTCTCGAAAGCTATCACTGTAACCTCTTCCCTGAATAGCCTTACTTTATCTTCTTGTGTAAACTTCTCGAATTCACCCCTATCCAGAGCTACTGTGTCACCCTTCAGCAAACTTAAGTACAGTGGCTTGGCAGGGTAGCTCACAAGTTCATGTAAGTAGTCGTGGTCGTATTTATACTTGACATGATCGTCAAAGAACTCATCCTTATTCTTGCTTAAGCTTAGGTAGCTTTTATCTCCATGCTCCACCTTCCAATGTTCGACCAACATGAAATACAAGCTAGGAATTAGCTTACAACCTTGACTGTGCATATATAGAATATCTAGCTTAGTTTTATCCCACTTTATGTCCCACTGTAGGTGAGAGCATTTAATTGTGTACAGTGCATCTTGAGTAGCCTTGCCATACTTTTGAGGTACAGCCTCCAAGATGTGTAGTGGTAGCACAGCTTTATCAGCTTTAGTAGTGAAGTTCTCATGCTCACTAACCCATATATCTAGGTCAAGTGGCTCCTTCTTCCTATTAACTCCCCAGCATTTAGCTGCTGTGCTTCCAACTATAATCACTATTTATATCCCTCCATCCTACTCAAGAAATCTTCCCAACTCTCACTATCAAACTCAGCAGCTTCATTAATTACACCTGCCTCTAATAACTCCACAACTTCCATAGCCTCTTTAGCCATACTACACATTCCAGCATGAAATCCCCAATGATAATCTTTAGCATCTACATTACCTTTACGAATATCGTGAATGGGGTCTTCTGCCCACAACTTCATGCGCTTCTTCCACTTATCTAGCTTAATTTGCTCTTCTGTAGTATTGCTCATTTATCCTGTGACCTCCTCTTAATTAACTCCAATGCTCTCTATCAGCTACTTGCTCCGTTACACATACTAGCATACATCTAGTCTCTAAGTCAAGTGTATCCCATAATTCCCTTATCTCATACGGGATATATGTGCGCCAATCATATACATGTTTCCACTCTTTGTCAAACTCTTCCCACACAGGATTCTCTGCAGGATATGCGTATATCTCTATTAGATCCATGTTACCTCCTAATATCTAGTATTTAACATCTCAGAAGACATGTTACCATGATAGTCTTTCCGAGTTAACCATAGGCCACCCTTTTTCACCAAACATCTCCTCTTATAATCTCTCATAGGTTCTGTGTACAGGCTCCTATAATGTTTGCAATCTCCCACATTCAATAGTGGTGTATAATTTGTAGGTATAGCTGCAACCAGTAGTAATAATAACATGACTCTCATAGACTGTAATATCTCCTCTAAGCTCGTTTTAGATAACCCTATGTAGCAGTAGGGTTGTGTTAGAAACGCTCTTACAAGCCATTAGGGAGACTCTGAGGGGATGTTGTATCCACTACCCTCTTACACTCTTCTCCGTAAGCTTCCCAATGATAACTCCAAGTATCTCCACTGGTATCTCCCACATACTTAACCCTGCCACTGCTTCCATAATTCTCTACAACTTCGTGTTGCTCTCCACAATACTCTATTACCTCACCTATTGCAAAGGGTTTATCTTTGTTTGTAGTACTCATGCCCTAATCTTCTATCATATCTTCAATAACACTTGTAGCCAATCCTGTAACCTCACTAATAGCATAAATAGATAAACCTGCATCTACTAACCTAGCTATCTGGTTGTTGGTAGGTAGTTCGCCATCTAATAAGCCAGTACCTATATCTAGTGTGTTCTCTACTGCATCTGTGAAAAAGTTAAACATAATCATTACTCCTTTTGTGTGTTTGTAAATACTTCATTATCAATCTCCTCTCGTTGTCGTGTATGCTATGTACTTAGATCATCCACATCCCAAGCCCCACAACAACATTCATTAGCACTGTGAGCAGCACATAGGCATACACGTCTAAGCTCTCCAGTGTCCTTGTTAAGGCTGTACCCAACACTATAATCATCACCTTGTATTACTAAGGTGGGGTATCTAGGATCTCCTGCGCTTAGGTAATATGTTATTCCGTAGTCTTCTGCCATGATTGCTAATCTTCCTTAAATCTGTATTCCATAATAACACAATCATTAGGAGTAAGCATGATTTGTAAAGTCTCTATCTCTTGTTTGTAGATTATAGGGGGATTGGCGAATACTTTCTCTGCCATCTCACTATGTACATGGAATTTAGCAAACCTTGAGTCAGCAACACTTTTAACTAAAGTGCCTGATATAGAGTTAAATGTTAATTTATTATATGAGCTACTACTGCTGTCTAACATATTTTAACCTCCTAAATATCCAATAATAAAAACTTCCTACCTTTAGATGAGAAACAGCTATCATAATCATCTACTATCTTTGTTCCTGATCTGCTGATTGCGCCTACTAGGACTCTATTGCCTCCCTTCTTAGAACTACTTGTTAAAGCATATAGGCAAATAGGTGCTGACTCAAAATCCTCATAATCAGATACATCTATTCCGTACTGAGTGGCACCTAGCTCTTTAGTCTTAAGTAAGAAGTCTTTTAGATCATCAGGTTTTACTCTTTCTCTTAGTAATTCAGTATATAATTTTCTATGAGATTCTACATAAAGGCTGTGCTTATCTTTAACCTTATGGATCTTCCTGATAAAAGTGTCTGCAGTTATTTGCTTAAACCACTCACCCTTAACTCTATACTTATTGTAAACCCTATGAACTTCTTTCTCTACTGCATAAGCTTGCATTACAGAATTCATTTCTACATAACCACAAATACTTAACTTAGAAGCATTAGAAGTCTGTAAGGCTTTTAGTCTCTTCTCTACATTCTGAGAAACCCCTATCTTAGTAAACTTACCATCTGTTATAACGTAAACACTGTGTATTTTATTCATTTATCAACCTCCAGATACAATTACCCCACTATAGAGAGGAGTATAATCATTAACTTATATTAACAATTAATACTACTGAAGCACTTCTCAGGCTCTCTATAGCTAAACTATTGATGTAAACATCGCTTTACTTGTACTAAGTAATGTAATTATATTAACATACACTTAGCAACAATTCAAGTAAAAGTTACAGTTTGGCATAATTATTACTTAATAAGATAACTGTTATCTAATAATAATCCTGTAACGAGTGTCGAGTTGATTCCGAAGAACCCTCCTCTCACCATGTTGTCAGGGTTGGACATTGCATGGATTTGGACATATACTGTACTACATAGATTAGACTCAATCTCAGAGTTGGTCAAGTTTGTTTATATAGCGATTGCTTACTGCATTTAAAACCGCTTATTTATTATTTAAAATATACATAGAACAGGTGCTTGTCTTTCCAAGCTGTCAAGCTACCTACACTGGCAGGATAATAACGGGAGTCGCACCCTCTCACCTTAGTCACCAAGACTTCGCTACATAGTAGAATCGAACTACCTCCTCTATGTGTATTTTAAATAATCCTAGTTACCAAACGTCTAGGTACACTCTTTAATATACTCGTTTCCACCGCACTCCTACCTATGTAGACGCAAATATCGTTGAGTGGTGCAGGGTTGCCCAGTTACTAGCACTCTGGGGATGCTCTATAGTGGCATCAGGATTACGTTTTGATGTAAGGACTCTAAGGTCATTGCACTATACTCTCCATCAAGGAGTATTTAGATAATCTTGATGAGGATTTGAACCTCATATCTACTACCCCAGCAGGAGTAGGTGTTTTATCCACTTAAACTACAAGACTAATATGGCACACTCAGCAGAACTCGAATCTGCAACCTATAGATTAGAAATCTATTGCTCTATCCAATTGAGCTATAAGTGTATTATTAGGTGAGCCAAGAGGGTTACGATCCCCCTTCTTCTCTTTATCAGATAAGACGCATTATCAATATATGCTATTGGCTCTTATTGGAGCGGATAATCAGGATCGAACTGATGACCTAAAGGTTGGAAACCTTTCGCTCTACCGACTGATCTATATCCGCTTTAAACTTACTTACTTCTATACTCTATTATATACATATTTATCTACTCTTGTCAAGCCTTAATCATCATATATGTCAAAAGACTCCAAACCCCTTACTAAGTAATCTCGAAGCTCCCTAGTATAGTACTCCTTCCACCCAAAACCTTGAGGCTTTGTATCTCCTCCACCAAAGAATAGTCTAGTATTAGTTAGAGTCTCCTGCATTACATCTGCCCTAGCGCCTATTTCATCTTTATAGTCCATAAGCGGCATAGACCCCTCCCCTGTTTTAGTAAGACTACCATAGAACTCTACCCGAAGTTGGTATTCTTGTACAGTAGTGACACCCTCTTCCCACAACAACTCTCTAATATTTCCCACAAGTACTCCTTTTGTTTTATTAATTCTTAGGTGAATTATACATCTTACCCCCTAAAAGTCAACCTTTTTGATAAAAAATACCTTATTTAGTGCTTTTTATAACTTTTTGTAATAAAACACTTGACTTTTTATGAAAAATGTGTATATAATAAAGTATAGAAGGTAAGAAAAGAAGTATATCTCATCTACCTCACCAAGTCAACAGAAACCTTCCCCGCCTTCAGAAGAGAGGCACACAAGAGAAGACTCAAATTCTCAGGAACCCACACATGAACGAATATGATGATTGCATTGAATGCGGCTTATCCGTTGCTGCCTATAAACAGACAGAGCAGGTAGATGTGAGGGTATGTGAGTCATGCCAGATAGCCGCAGAAGCCGCAGAAGGAATTGAAGAAGATTAGCGTAATAGAAGAGTGGATGTACAGCTAACCTATAGGAGAAATTACATGACAGAAAAGAAAAGTACTAAGTTTGCTAAGGGTGTCTCTGGCAACCCTGCAGGTAGGCCACCAAATGCTAAAGGTAAGGCACTTACAGACAAACAAGTGATGAATTACTTAGGTAAGAGGACAGAGGATTACCTGAAGAAGATAGAGGAATTAGCAAACGCTAAAGACACCCCTGACCAACTCAAGTTTAAATGCCTTAATGGTTTACTAAACTTCGACTTCCAACTCAGGGCTTCTGAGTATAAGAAGTGGTTAGATAAAGAGAAGTTGAAAGGTGAGGGAGGCAGTAAAGGGAATGAATCAGGTGCAGATAACGATGCCTATACCCCAGTAATTAGCCTCACATCAGTTAAGAAGTAAGTAAAGAATTAGCCTCACGGTGTACAAGTGACACCCTCTAAGGCTTACGGAGAGGACATCAAGGCAGCTTAGGTTGCACACTACTCCCTGTAGGCACTCCCTGCATTAACTTGTAAAGTGTTCATAGTAGTAAGAGGTGTCGGGACTGCCAGCATGGTTCGGTGGCTAGGCAGTCATTTATTAATTTTCCTATTGGTGTATTTGAGCCAGTAGTTATTAAAGGAAAGATGTATGTCTTCACAGAGGAAAGTACTTGCACCTCAAGAGGGCAAACAGGAATTAGCCTTAAACATAGATGCTGATGTAATCTTCATTGGAGGAGCCGCAGGCTCTGCTAAGAGTTACACATTGCTTCTAAGATTGATGAGGTATCTACACGATCCAAACTTCAGCGCTATCTACTTCAGACGTACATCAGTACAGCTAGCAGGTGCAGGTGGTTTGTGGGAAGAAGCTAAAGACATGTACAGAGGTTTCAACCCTAGGGTTAGAGAGCAGTCTATGAATATGGACTTCCCTACTGGGTGCTCTGCTAAGTTCATGCACATGGAGCATGAGAAGAATAGAATTGATCACCAAGGGCTTCAGTACTCAGCTATCTTTTGGGATGAGCTTACACATTTTAGTGAGCAGCAATTCACTTACCTACTATCAAGACTACGTTCAGCAGCAGAGTCATCAAGCTTCACTATGGCAGCAATGAACCCCAGCGCAGATACATGGGTGCTTAGATGGGTTGAACGCTACCTAGATGAGACAGGGCTATTTAATGAGGACATGTTAGGTGTAATTACCTATTTCGTCACTATAAATGGGGTTCCTGTATTTGGGGATACAAGAGAAGAATTAATTGAGAAGTACCCAGAGAGTTGTTTTGTATATAACCCAAACACTAAAAAGAATGTACTAGTTCCACCAAAGAGTTTTACTTTTATAGGTTCAACAATCTTTGACAACCCCTTGCTTATAGAGAGAAACCCAAACTACTTAGCAGAACTACAAGCCCTACCAAACATAGAACGGGCTAGGCTGCTAGATGGTAACTGGTATGCTAGAGAGGAAGGTTCTAACTACTTCAACAGAGAGTGGCTATCTAAAGCAGATAAAGTACCACTAGGTTGTACTCAAGCAAGGGCATGGGATAAAGCATCTCAAGAGCCTAGTGACAAGAATAGATACCCAGATTATACAGCAGGAAGTCCATTAATGTCTAAGGACAGACATGGCAACTTCTACTTATCATGGAGTTTTGATAAGGATATGCACGATATAGGAACTACTATTACTGGAAGATTTAGAAAGCGTCCAGGAGAAAGAGACAACCTAATACAGCAACAAGCTAGGTTAGATGGCACAGATTGCACAGTCATCTTCGCAGTAGATCCAGGACAGTCTGGTAAGGTGGAGTTCTTAGAAGCATCCAAGAAGCTAGTCTCAGAGGGTTTCTCTTGTAGGCCAGATCCAATGCCATCTAATAAGTCTAAGCTCAAGAGGTTTGAACCTTTCAGCGTATCTTGTCAGAATGGTTTAGTATCTATAGTGGAAAGCACTTTTCCCAATAAGGAGACTTTAGATGCCTTCTACTCAGAAATGGAAGCTTTTGATGGAGAGAGGTCATCAGCTAATAGGAAGGATGATTGGCCTGATGCTTCAGCGTCTGCTTTCAACTTCTTATGTCAGGCTAGGAAGGCAAAGATAGTCTCGACAAACCAAATACATGCACCAACATTAGCATCCTCACTCTTATTAGAGAGAGATGACTACCAATATTAAATAGAAGGAATATTACAAATGGCTTATCAACCAATCAGCAAGCAAGTAGATGGAGATCGTCTAGTTATATTACAACGAGGTAGTGGAGTTATTTGGGAGGCTGAATTCTTCTATGAGATTGAAAAGGCTATCTTAGATGGTTATACATTCCCTCTAGAAACTCTTAATAAAGATAAGAGTAGAGTTAGATTTGCAGGCAATCAGGCTAAGGCTGTGATGTTCAAGAAGAAGCCAAAAGTGGAAGTTAAAGCTCCTGTAGTTGAACCAAAGAAAGTAGAAACTCCTGTAGCTAAGAAGCCTACAAAAACAAAGACTAGCAAGTAAATAGGAGACTTAAATGTCTGATGAAATTAAGTTAGACAAAGCTGAGTCTCTTTCCCCAAAGCTGGCAGTAGGTAGTGCCTCTGTAGAGGTGGGACAGCCTCACATCATTACAAGCAGTAGGTACATACAGGATCAACGTAAAGCTGAACTTGCTATGCCTCGAAGGTTCTGCACATTTGATGCAATGATGTTAGATGACGCAGTTTATAACTCTGTTGATGTAACTAACGCCTTAGTGCTAGAGTCCTTAGACAAGGGTAAATTTGTTGCTCCTAAAGGCTCTGTGAAAGGTAAGATAGCAGCAGACTTCCTAAACTACAGTATTCGGAATATGACCTTCGGCACTTGGAGAGATGCAATAAGCTCTTCTTGTTCTGACTTAAAACATGGGTTCTCCCTTCTAAACTTAGTTACAGAGAAGAGGAAGTACGGGAAGTATAAAGGTAATTGGGTAATTAAGAAGCTTGCCCCTCGCACACAGTCCTCAGTCTATGGTTGGGTGTTCGACAAGAACAACAGAGATTTGAAAGGTTTTGTTCAGAAGCCTATGCTAGTTAAGGACAGAGAGCCTAAAACTAAAGACTTCGCAGGTAATATACCTTTCAATAACATCTCTAATGGAGTCTTGAAGACTAATAACTACCCCTTCATTGACTCAAAGAATTTATTACACTTTAGATACAACCCAGTAGATGATAATCCTCAAGGCGACTCCCCCCTCCTTCATTGCTACGATGCTTGGAAAGAGAAGAAGTTAATTGAGCAGTATGAAGTTATTGGTGTATCAAAGGATATGTCAGGTGTTGTTGTAGTTGATGCTCCACCTGAACTTATAGAGAAGTCAGCAGATCCAAGTAATTATCCAGCAGAGTATGCAGCTTACCAAGAGCTACAGAAGAATGCAGCAGCGTTACAAGCAGGTACAAGTGCTCTTATAGTCTTATCTAGTGCTATTGACCCCACCACTAAAGGTAGGGACTACGACATAAGCTTTAAAGGTATTGATGGAGGAGGTAAGCAGTATAAGACCTCTGAGATCATTGACCAGAAACGTAAGAGTATCTACAACGTATTTGGAGCTGGGTTTCTTCTGTTAGGTCAATCAGGGCATGGCAGTAACGCCCTATCATCTAATCAGATGACTACTCATGACTACTATGTTGAGAGAAATGTTGGTTGGAAGGTTGATGCTATTAATAGCCAGCTAGTTCCTCGCCTGCTAGCTATTAACAATATAGAGTTGGATTGGGAAGATTTACCAAAGTTTGAAACGATTGATCCTTCTAAACCTGATATTGAAGCTATATCAAAAGCTATCCAAAGGTTAAAAGCTACAGGAGCTATGACCCCAGCAGCATTAACTAAGTGGTACGAAGACATGGGCTTGCCCATAGAAGGTATCGAGGACTTAGTGTTTGATGATGGAGATACAAGTGACGTAGGTAGAGCTTCTGACGGTACATCAGGAAACGGGACATCCCAATCTGGAGGTGCAAGTAGTGACTCCAACTCAGATAATGCAGCATAACAGAGGAGGTCTATAGTGACCCTATTGAAAGATCTACTGGCTTCCCAAAAGGAAAGCTTAATTAGTAAGAGCACGATGGAGAATAAGAAGTCTATTCTGAGTGCTGCACTAGGCAATACATTTGTTGATTGTTGTGAGGATGCTTACACATACCTTTATGACTTTGATGAAGATTTTGCCTACTTTGAGATTTATGATTACGAGTTTGGATTAGAGACTTACTGGAAAGTAGCCTATGCCACAAACGGTACAGATGTCTCTTTCTCTGAAACTGCTGAGAGAGTTGTTAGGCGTATAGAGTGGGTTGATTTTGTTCCTCTAGAAGAAACCTCTACAGAGAAATCAGTCCTTAGAGTACTTACTAAGTTCTTCGGACATTCTCAGGATAACACTCAGCAAGTTATCAAGCAGTTCAATGAAGAGCAAATGATAGCCATTGAGCCTCTGTATATTTGTGCTGGTGACGTTGATGGTCACGGAGCTACGATCTCTCTTGATGAGATGAGAGGTATGGTGGGTAGCCTTAATAAAGCTATTGATGATGGCACACTCCAATCGTGTTTCTTCCACACACATCAAACTGAAACTTTCACTATTGAGAAAGCTTGGATTAACGAAGCTGAATGCCTAATTGGTGATTCCCTAGTTAAAGAAGGTCAACCCATTGTTAAAGTACAGTTTAATGACAAAGATGCTTGGGAGCTACGAAAGAATGGAGAGCTACAAGGATTAAGTATAGGAGCCAAAGGCGTAGTGGAGGCCATAGAGAATGACTAAGTTGAAAGATATACAATCAGAACCTAGAGCTACAAGCACCTTAAAAGGTATTAACTTCCAGTTTGATGGGGCACATGTAGCATATACATCTGCTGATCAAGGTGGTGCTGCAAGCTTACTAAATGAGCCTTTCTTACTAAAGGCCAAGAATATTGACAAACCTTCAGAAGAGCAGCTAGCTATTCTAAGTAAGGTTAATGAAGAATTTACTCCTCTGCACAAGCAGTTGAGTGATACCCAACCCCCCTCCTCTGTCAAGAGCGATACAGGGGAAACTAAAATGACTAAAGGAAATAAAGATCTTATGTCAGTCGAAAAATTAGAAAAAGCGTTAGCTAAAATTGAGGCACTTGAAAAGAACCTCTCTATTGAGAAGGCATCTAATCAGATCGCTTCATACGAATTCACTGAATCTGAAGAAGTGGCTAAAGCTCTAGCTGATCTTAGTGATGAAGCTAAAGACGTAGTGCTTAAATCTTACGCAGAGCTTGTCTCAGCTAAAGAAGAAGCTGTGACTAAAGCTGTTGAAGCTGCCAAGGTTGAAGCGCCAGAAACTGAGTTACAGAAATCATTAAGTGAAGAAGCTGGTGATAGTGGTGAAGCTGAAGTTCAAGCAGAGTTATCTTTTGTAGATAAAGCAAATGCAGCTTACGAAAAACTAAATAAAAAAGGAGATAAATAATGCCTGTAAACTCAACTGGTCGTCCAATTCTATCCGACTTGGTAAAAGGCTACGCAAACTTTGGTAATGAGAATGCTGTCCGTTTCAACTTTGATACTGTAGCTGTAGAAGGTGCAGGAACTACTGACAACATTGGTATTCCACTAATCTGGGACAATGCTTCTGGTAAGTTTGAAGTATATGTTGCACAAGTAATCGCTACAGTAATTTCTACAGGTGGTTCTCCACTTAAAGATGGTTCTGTATTAGGTTTATCTGTTGGTGACAAGCTTGGCTTGGGCATGAACAAAGAAGATACTAACTTAGCTGACGCTGCTGCACAAATGACTATCTTATATCGTGGTGATGCTGCTATCTCTGAGACTGGTTTGGTTTGGGGTAGTGCAGATGCTGGTGCTCAAACAGCATTCCTAGCACAGCTTGAACTACAACGTATCACTACTGTTGATAACGCAACTGTTGTAAGCCCAACTTACACTTCTTAATCAAAGGATAATAGACTACAATGAAGATTGAAGCAAATGTAGAAAGTGTTGATAAAGCACTAAGCCACTCAAACGGTAACTCCTTTGAGATGGAAAATGTAACTGGCGCAGTACAGCGTCAAGAAGTAGCTCCAGGACTTTTAACTGCCTTGTTTAGTGGTGAAGCTAATACCTTCAACCTAAATACAACTACTGTTAAGTATGATGATATCACTGAGACTGCTCAATTGCCTGCTGGTAAAGCTTTTGATGCTAAAGGCCCAGATGTTCAGAAAGACAAACCTCGTCAGTTGATTTATGAAGGTGGTTCTTTTGGTATTCGTGGTAACATGACTCCACAAGATTTATCAGGTAAGCGCAAGTTTGGTACTGATGAGTTTATGACTGCTGAAGATTCTGTTGCGACTATGACTCGTAAGATGCAGAAAGGTTGGCAGATGTTTGAGGAGTTAGCTTTCGCTCAACTTCTTACTCTAGATACTAACATTACTCTAGGTGGCCCACAAACTGAATATAACTTCTACACAGATATTACAGGTGGTGCTCGTCCCGCTAAAGTAGATATCTTGTTAGGTACTAACACTGACGTATGGCAAACCATGCAAGGTCAAGATGAATTACTTCAAACAGAAGTAGAGAAGTCTATGAACTCTTCTAGCATGACTATCTGTTTGTGTGGTAAAGACTTCTTCAACGGTCGTCTAGTTCTTGAACGTCAAGAAGGTTTAGCTCGTGATATTCGTGGTGCATTAGATCTACAATCTATGCAAGTACCTACTGACAGCTTCGGCTCTGGTGATGGTAAGTTTAACTATCAGTATTTTGATTCTTTTGATGGTGTTCGTTACATCCGTTATGGTGCATCTATCAATGGTTCTAAGCTTATTGCTGATGCTGATGCTTACTTGGTTCCTGTTGGCGCTGACAACTTTATGGCTCGTGCATACACTCCTGCACAGACTATGGAATTTGTTAACACTGAAGCTCAAGCTAAGTATGGCTGGATGAAGCGAGATGACAGCAAGGGTATTACTTTGTGGGAAGAGACTAACGTCCTTTACATGAACCGTAACCCACGTTTGATTAGAGCTTTAACCTCTTCTAACTAATAGAAGTAATAAAGCATTGGAGGGTCTGTAAAGACCCTCCCTTTATCAATAATCATTATAACTAGTGCTTATTGATAAAGTTCATTGCATTACACAGGACAAACTTGATGGCAGCTATTAACATTCCAACCCTTGTGACAGATACAAAGAGTTATCTACCTGCTTCAAATGTCTTAACAGATACAGAGCTTACTAGAATAGCAACATCTGTAGTCACATACCAGATACCAGAAGACGATGACATCTACTACTCTGAAGCTCTATGTAAGACTCTGAAGGCAGCAGCTTTCCTTAATAAGTCTAAGTATGTAGTAGATAAAGCAGCTATTAAAGAAGAGAGAGTAGGCGGCATCTCAGTAGAGAGGTTCCAAGGCACAGGAAGTAAGGTATGGGATGAGTATATAAAAACTCTTCCTGATGTATGTCCTTATCTTCCTGGAGGTGGCTACTCTCCATCTATAGCTATCGGCATATTTATTAATCCAGGAGATCCTGTAGTAGTAGATGACTGCCCAGATGAATCAGAATTAACACTATAACAGGAATAGATAATGGCTACAACCTCAACACCTTTTGACGATACAGCTTATGTATTAATATCAAGTGCTACAGATGTACTTGCACAGAATTCAAGTAACTCCCCTATCAGAGTCGTATTAGCTGCTTCACTTCCAGCAGCAGGAACAACTGACTATGGTGTCCTCCCTCCTTTCGATGGAATCACTAAGACAGGTGGAGTGCCAGCAGGAAACATATACATGAGAGCAGAAGAAAGTAAGAAAGGCAAAGGTACTGCATTCGTATAGAGTAAGATAAAGGAGATTGGAATGGATACAATCAATACATCACTGCTAGATTGGGTGCTTAATAAGTTTCCTCTGGCTACTACTCAAGACATATTCCTACTTCAAGAGGATGGGTTTTTCCTTCTGCAGGAAGATGGGTTTAAGATAATCATAGGGACAGAGGGAGTTTAGATGGCAGACTCAACAATATTAAATTTACCAGCATCAGGTGTCTTGGATGGCACAGAGACAGTCCCAATAGTTCAAGGTGGCACTACTAAGAGGACAACTATTAATAGTCTACTTGGTGTGGGTATAGAGAGTCTTGTAGTAGTTAAGGCAGCAAGTGACCTTTCAGGAGTGCTAGACTCGACTAAAGAATACTTCCTTGATGGCCTAATAGATATGGGAACAACATCTGTAGAAGTTCCAGCAGGCGGCTTGCACATGTCTAGCTACAACTTTGAGATTGCTGGGCTATATTCTACAGAGAATAACTATAGTATGTTTACCTCTCCTGTAGGTGGATCTGGTAATGTCCTCTTTCAAGACATGCTCTTTGAAGTGACAGGTTCAAATTCCCAAGTATATGACTTAGTTGGAGATACAGGTTTTGAGGCTATAGAAGTTGACAGAATTAATTATAACAACTGTACATCACTAGGAACCATACTGAACTATAGGCAAGGTCTTGAGGAAGGTACAGGACGTTTTGGAGGTACACCTACTTTAACTCTAGATGGAGTATGGGTAGGGGGTTTCAGGATAACTACTTCAATAGTAAGAAACCTATCAGCAGGAATGACTGAACCCTTGTTTAAGGCTGGAGCGACCTTCCAGATGTCTAGCAGGTTCCTTACAGATATTAACTGTGACCTACCAGCTTCAGCAGCGTTACTAGATTTTAGCCAAGCAAACTTCCCTAATCCATCAACCTTACAATTGAATGGTGCTATCATAACAAGGGATGGTGTAACTAACCCTCTTGACAGTAATATATCACCTAATATATCTAAAGCAGATCTAGCATCTTCATGGACTAATAATGTTGGAGCAGAGAATACATTTGTAGGGGGTATGGCTAACGTATCTTCTGAAGTAACTACAAGTATAGCCACTCAAGGAGTCTTTTATGATCTTGCAGGGACATACACTACCTCAGACTTACAACATTTCGACAGCCCTGCTAATGGACAACTCAGGCACACAGGCTTAGATCCAAGGTCTTATAAGATTACTTCAGACTTAGTTATTAGGAACACAGCAGGTGAGGTGCTTCTGATTAAAGTAGTTAAGTGGGATAACAGTGCATCAATGTTTGTAGATGTAGCCACTCAAGAAAGATTGGTAAACAGTTTGTCTGGGCCAAGAGATGTAGCTTTCTTTAACATGATAACAACAGTAGATTTAGATCAGAATGATTATGTAAAGTTACAAGTAGCTAACGCATCAGGAAATGCAGATGTGATAGCAGAGGTAGATAGCTTTTTCCTAGTAGAGCAGAGGTAATTATGACAGCAAGACGAATAATCAAAGATAAAGAAGGCAACATCATAGAGGATGTTGAAGTGGATGTATCCTCAAAGGTGAAACCTAATGTTGAAAGCAAAAGTAATAAAAAAGAAAAACGGAGCCACATCAAAGCTTCTAAAGAGCCTACAGAGCTTACATAACAGTAGTGTAGAGGTAGGGCATTTCAAGTCTAGTGGCCTACATGGTGACTCAGATCTAACCTATCCAGAACTACTTAAGATATGGTCTTTAGGTGCTGCTAAAGGTAATGAGGGAGTTGTTAGAAATCCCCTCTTATCTTTCTCTTTCTCTGAGATACAGTCTCATAAGATACATAGACACCCAGACATCAAAGCAGCATACCGTAGGTGGTCTAAGAACGTCCTTAATAGCTCCTCTACGGCCTCTTTGCTTGATGACATAGGGATAGTACTACGAAGGGATTACGCCTCTGTATTTGGCCGTATAGGGCCTTATATGCCACCTACGAAGAACACCAATACCCCAATGTTTGATTCTGGTGAGTTAGCAGCTAATGCAGCTTATCGTACATCAAAGGGTAACACAGTGAAGGAGTTAAGTAAATAGTGTTGTCATTATTAAGAATACCCATGACTATCTCTAGAGCGCAAGGGGGGGAATATGATGCTAATAGAAACTATGTAGATAATCCTCCTGAGCTATTCGATACAATGTCTAGCATCCAACCTTACAAGAAAGGTAAAGATCAAGTAGTACTTCCAGAGGGTATCAGATCTGAGGATGCACTAGTTGTGTGGACTAAGGATGAGCTTAGAGTAGCAGACCAGTTTAATAACCTAAAAGCTGATGAGACAACTATTGATGGCAGGGAGTATGTAGTCTTCTTTGTTAGTAATTGGAATAGGCATGGCCTCAGCATAGATCACTATGAAGCTATCATTATCAGAAAAGATAAAGCACCTAATGGGAGTTTGTAATGGCACTAGACTATGAGGTAATAGTAAACGAATTCATAAGGGTTGCAGAGGAAGGAGTGGGGACTGACCTATCAACTATTAATGTAGGAGGTGTTCAAACCCCCTCTGTTATTAAGTCAAGAGATCCAGCCACCACACCTAGCTATCCTTATATAGTTGTTGACATACTAAGTACTGTTAAGACTAATGGGTGGCTTCTAGATGAAGGTATTGATGAGCTAGACCAACCTTACTTCGAGACTAACTACAAACTCCTTTTACAATATACAGTGTACGGCGGCAATGCTAATAGTATTGCTCATAAACTAGAATCCTTCTTTAGAATAGGCAGGGTGCTAGACACTATATACACTAACACTACAGGCAAGCTTGAGCAGACATTTGATGTCAATAGCCTTCCTGAAAGTCTGGCAACAGACAACTTAGAAGTTGCAGCATTTAATCTTACATTTAACATAACTGATCGTGTTACAGATATACAACAAGGTGTGTTTGATACTATCAATCTTGATGGTGAATTAGCTAAGAATGTAGATGACCCATCACCACTTCCATTAGACGTATTTGTTACGTCAGTACCTTAAAACTAAAAACTCTCAAAAGGGGATAAAATCTTGGCTTATCAAGAAATAGTAACCGTTCAAATTTCATTAGACGTGGCTGGGGTTAGTAGAGCCAGCTTTGGGATTCCAATCTTTGTTGCAGACCATGTGTGGTTTAAAGAGCTTACTCGCTCTTATACTTCATTTGAGAATGCTCAAGTTGATTTCCCTACAGATTCAGATGTGTATGCAGCACTACAAGCAGCATTCTCACAAGACATTGACCCCACTATCGTTAAAGTAGGTAGACGTGAAGTAGATGATATTACATTTACTCCTGTAGCAGCAACCACTGCTGGTCAGATCTACACTGTAGAAGTCTTAGACACTGCTGATGTAACTACTACCGCAACATTCACTACCACCACTGGATCAGAGACAGCAACTACTATCGCTACTGCCCTTGTGACAGCTCTAGGCTCTCCTACAGGCGTTACCGTAGTAGATAACACTGGTAGCTTAACTTTATCTAAAACTGGCACAGTGGCTTACGCAGTGACTGATGTAGCACGTTTAACGTATGTAACAACTACTACTCAAACTGCTGCTGATATGATGGTCGCTATTACAGAAGCCGATGATGACTTCTATTTTGTAGCTTGTAACGACCATACACAAGCCTTTGTATTGGCACTAGCTACTGACATTGAAGCTCGTACTAAGCAATATTGGTTAACTGTACAAGAACAAGATAACTTAGGTGTCTACTCTGAAGTAGCTGCTGATACGTTGTCTAAACTGAAGCAAGGTGCTTACTTCCGTACTTCTGGCTGGTTCCATGATGAAGCAGATACTAAGTTTCACGAGATGGAATATATCTCTATCCTAGCACCTTCAGATCCAGGAAAGAAGATTGTAGCAAATAACCGTACTAGTTCAAGTGCTGCTAAGAACCCTTTAACTGGATACTTACTAACAACTACTCAGAAGGGCAACCTAACTGATAAGAATGCAAGCTTCACAGAAGTTGTAGGTGGACTTACTATTACACGTAGAGGTAATGTTGCAGGTGGAGCTACTTTCTTTGTAGACCTCATCCGTAATAGAGATTTCCTAGAAGCAAGGATTACAGAGAATTATCAGAACTTCTTGATTAACACTCCTGTAGTACCTTACACAGATTCAGGTATTGGACGTGTTCAGAATGTATTAGAGTCTACCTTAGATCGCTATGTAGAGACAGAGACACAGCCTAATATCTTACAGATGGAGCAGCCTTATGTAATTAGCTTCCCACGCAGGGCAGATGTTAGCTTTGGTGATGTAGCAGCTCAAGACTTCTCAGGCAGTTTCGTAGCGTACCTTAGTGGAGCTATGCAAACGATCCGTATTACTGGTAGCCTAACTTATCAAGCACAATCTTAATAGGAGATTAAATAAATGGCAAATTTGCCCGTATATTCATCACGCGAAGTAAAGATCTCGTATTTAAACCAAAGCTTATCAGGTTTAGCTCCAGACAGCTTCGTAGAGTTTAGTTTGAACTCAGATTTAACTGACGAAGAAGTAGGTGCAGATGGTTCTGTCTCTATCTCTATTAGCCCAGACCAGACAGGTACTTGCACTATTAGTTTAGAGCAACAATCTCCTGGAAACATCTTCTTATCAAGTGTCCTACAGTTACAACGTAGCTCTGGTAAGTTAGCAATTGGTAGCTTCACTATTACAGATCCTTCTGGCTCTATTATAGCTAAGTTGTCAGATGCCCATATTAAGATTGCACCTACTATTGGTCTTGGCTCTAGTGCCACTGGATCAACTCGTGATTGGGTTATCTTCTGTAGCACTATGCACTTCTTATCTGTACCTGAAGGTATTGGTTCAGCAGCTTCTGAACTAACTGATGCAGTAGCTACTATCGAGAGTATTGGCAGTTTCTTAAACTAGTAGGTTTTAAATAAGTAGGGGGTCGTAAAAAGCCCCCGTTTTATCTGGAGGGATAAAATATGAATATCGCACAAGAAGCCGCACAAATGTCTGGCTATAAGAAAAAAGAGATTAATGGGAAGAGCTATCAACTAAGGCTTTTGCCAGCAACACACGGACTAATTTTAGGTAATAAGTTAGCCAAGCTATTTGGTACATCTATTGGAGTTATGGTAGATGGAGATACATTTGATGGCACTGGTATGTGTACTAACATAGCTATCGCATTAACTGGTGCATTAGATAAGATTGACATTGTAGAGATCATCAAGCAATTAACAGATGGCATCTACTGCAATGACCACAAGATTGAATTTGACACTCACTTTGCAGGGAACTATGGAGAACTTGTTGCTGTAGTTGAGTTTGCATTGAGGGAGAACTTTGGTGACTTTTTTTTAGGATATCTAAAGTCCAAGGGAATGGACGAGGGTTCCATAACCCGTATCTGGAAAGAGGCAATGTCTCCGAAGAAGGAAGAAACATCAGAGACATTAGTAGAAGAATAGAGAAGGAATGTTTCATCCCAGATGAGGATAGATTCTTCTTGAATATGGCTAGTAGCCCTCACTGTCCTGCTGCTGACAGAGACTTTAATAAGTTACGTTACGAATACACACTTCCTGACATACTAAGGCTTAAAGAGCACATAGAAATAGGGAGTGCGTTAGAAACCGCAGTCAACCTAGATGCTGAGATTGCAGCTAAAAAACCTACAAAATAAAGGTGACACAGTAGATGTTGACATTAGATGATTATACAGTACAGCTTCAGTTTGATGACAGCAAAGTTACTAAAGGGATTAATGCTTTAGAGAAGAAGTTTGCTAAGTTAGGTAAGAGCTTTAAAATGCAATCTTCCGTTGGGGGAGGCTCCAGAAGGGGTGCTAAAGCCTCTACAGGGGGTTTTAGTGCTGGCTCTAGGTTACAGCAAGAGTTCAGCATAGATAAGTCTAGAAGGCAAGCAGAGGCTGCTAAGACACGCTCTTCAGGATTAGGGGGTGACGCAGCAGCAGTTAATGCAAGGAACCTCACTAAGCAAATAGAGAGATTATCTAAAGCAGAAGCTAAATTAGCAACAATCACTGATAAGAACTCTAAAGAGTTTATTGAATTTTCAAGAGACTTAAGAAGGACTAAGCTAGAAGTTCAAGCACTAGATACAGTATCTAAAAGACTTACAAGAGACTTGACAGCACAACAGTTTGCAGTTAATAGGTTGTCAATGTCTTTGAAGAACATGGCTAGCAGTTGGGTATCTGTATTTGCTCTATTGGCTGGAGCCAACGCAGTCAAGAGAATGGCTACAGAGTTCCAGAATATTGGAATTGCAGCAATGAGTGCAAGTGGTAGTGGGAAGCAAGCAGCAGAGGATTTAGCCTTTGTATCTGTAGTAGCTGAAGATTTAGGGTTACGTCTTAAAGATACATCCTCTTCTTTCGCACAGTTTAACTCCGCAGCATTATCTGGTGGAGTGAGTGCAGCAGATTCTAGAAGTGTTTTCACAAACCTATCCACATCTATTGCTTCATCGGGTTTAAGTGCTGATGCAGCTAGGTTGTCATTCTTAGGTTTCAGACAGATGATGTCTGGTTCTGTTATCCAAGCACAGGACATGAACCAAGTTGTAGATCAGATGCCTCAATTCTCCGGAGCGGCTGTTAAAGCCCTTAAGGAGATGGGCTTTGAGACTGACAGTTGGAGGAAGACTATTGCTACAGGCACAGTGTCTGCACAAGAGTTTGTAAAGATTACTTCTAGACTTCTAAGGAAACAAGCAGAAGATTCAGGAGCAGCCGCAGCAGCTAGGCAGTCTATCACAGCAGAAGAGAACAGGGCTTTAGCCTCCTTCGAGAAAGCTGTAAATAATATGACAAAGGCAGGGTTAGGTGAGTTTTTAGCTGAGACATTCTCAGGTATTAGGCTTGTTATTGAAGCTTTATCTCCTGCTCTGGTGGCACTAGGTTACGCATTTAAGGTGCTAGGAGATGCAGTTGCACTTCCATTTAGAGTACTAGATGAGTTAGCACAGCTTATAGGGTTTGGAGAGGGGCAAGGAATTGTTTGGGGAATTAGGTTGCTATCAGCAGCTATTCTAACTAGGTTAGTCCCATCTTTACTAGCTCTACTTCCAAAGATGATCTCTATAGGAACTGCATTCTTGTTCGGAAGTAAAGGTCTGCTGTCTTACGCAGTTGGAGCCTCAACTGCAGCTAAAGCTAACTTCACATTGGCTGCATCTATGAGGGCATTACTCAGAGCTGCAGGTGTAGGTCTTGCAATCGAAGCTGCATCTATAGGGTTAGACTTTTTAACAGATCAAGGTATGTTCGCAGATGCTAAAAGTAATAGCACTCCTAAAGGTAAGGCCAGCTCAGATAACAGTACTAATATAGCAAGCTTAACTATCCAAGCTGGTGAAGGTGCTGATGGCACAGAAATAGCCAGAACCTTTATGGAAGAGATGGGTGCAGTTAATAGAAGTCAAATGCTTGTATCATAAGGAGGTATTATGGCAATATCCAATTTTTCCATTATCACTTCAAGTGATATATTCAACTTAGATGCTACGGTATCAGTAAGTAGGACTCTTAGTTCTAAAGTCAGTGAGTTTCCTGTTGAGGATGGCTCCAGTGTTGTAGATAACGTAGTTAACTCTGGGCAAACAATCTCTATGAGAGGAGTCATCTCAGATGTTAAAGCTGCAAGAAGTGACAACATTTCTACAACATCTTTCATTAAAGAGCTTGAGGGTATACGAGGCAGGAAAGAAAGAGTTACTGTTAACACTGGGCTTCAAAGTGGTGGTGTGAATAGTGTAGGAAACTGCATCATAACTTCTATGGTGTTCTCTCAAGACAAGGTAAATGGAGTTACCACAACAGGTAGAGCCTCTTACAAAGTGGCTTTATCTTTTAAACAGATAAGAGTTGTCTCCTCAGCTACAGAGGTAACTAGAGAAGTTGCAGTAGATCTGATAGATGTTACAGAGGTGGCAGAAGAGACTCCCAAAGCCGCTAACACTGTGGTCGTAGGTAATTTAGGAACTTCAAACCTAGATACTGGAGAATTCATTAGGTTTGTGTACCCAGAAGGTGCTAATTTTAATTAAGGAGTGAGGTTGTGGCAGTTAGCTTAGAAGTTCCTGTATCCTCTGTTGACACACAGAAAGTGTCCCTTGGAGGTATTGTCTATAACATCAAGTACACGTTCAATACTAGAGATAATAGGTGGAGATTAGATATATCTACAAATGCTGCTGGATTAATTAAAGCAGGTGTGAAAGTCATGGAGAATCAATCCCTACTAAGAAGGTATCAACTGGATAATTTCTCTGGAGATATTTACTGTGTAAGATCCAAGGAAGATGGTTTAGATGTTGGGAGGGATAACCTTGGCATAGGTAAGGCTTACGAGCTAATCTATTTTAGTGAAAGCGAGATTAATCAATAATGGCACAAGATCAGAACTTCCTACACAAGTACGAGTTAGTAGTTGCTAGGCAAGATTCCCTAGTAGATAGTGATGAGATATTAAATAGAATATCTAATCCTAGTGCTGCTGGCGTTACTCCCGACTTCATAACAGAAACTCAAAACGCAATAAAGATCACAAACTTACACATCACAGCAGATATAGATAAGACAAGAGTTTCTAAGAGTGGCATATCTGGCCCAGCAGTAATAAAGGTTTACGGGTTATCTAAAAGCACACTGGAAAGGATAAGACAAGATGACACAATATTCCTAAAAGCTGGATATGAGGGATCAACTAAATTCCCATTAGTTTTTGTAGGTCAGATAGCTAGTGTCAAGACTAGAAGGGAAAAGGATAATGGTATTACTACTATTATAGCCAGTGATTCCCAATTTGCAGTTAAGAACTTGAGAGTATCTGGTAGAGCTGAATCTGGAGATACTTATTCAGATACTATAAAATCTCTACTGAAGATTTACGCCGACAACGGTGTACCCACAGGGGACTTTGATGAGTACTCTGATCAGGACTTATTCAATGTAGATACATCCCTCTTCTCTACTCCCAATATCTCTCCAGACCTATTTACAGTGAATCCCACATACAGGTCTCCAGATACGGGATTAGAGAATGGGAGGAACTATGAGGGGACTATACACGAAGTATTGAAAGATATCGCAGAGGAGATAGGATATATAGTCTTCTATTCAATGGGGAGTATTTATGTCAGACCAAAGACAATATTTGGAACACCTATTCTCTATGATTATGTGACAATAACTTCAGAGCTACTTAAACAACCTGTACGTCCAGAGAAAGATTCTATTGGTGTAAGCTACCTACAAGGAGGTAAGTCTGGAGTAATTATTGAGACTTTCCTTAATGGAGCTATAACCACAGATAAAAGGGTCATCCTAGATACAGGAGGATCTTCTGACGGAGACTACATAGTGCAAGCTGTAAAACATAGAATGAGTTATGAAGGTAGTCAGTGGAATACTACTGCCACTTTGAGGAGTATATAAGATGGCAGGTGAATCAGAATTAGATTTTATACAATCTGTTGTTGAAGCTAGGATTAGGTCTGGTGTGTACACAATGCTCCCCGCAAAGATAACTAAGATCACTAGCTTTGAGAATACACAGACAGTCGATGTGCAGCCCCTCATAGGTAGGTTATGGCAAGATGGCTTCTACCAAGTACCTCAAGAGATAGAGAATGTACCTGTTGTATTCCCTTCAGCAGGAGGTGGCATGTTGTCCTTCCCAGTAGCTGTAGGAGATGGAGTGAGTTTGCTATTCTCTATGAGGGATATTGATAATTGGTCTAACAGTGATGGCTCTAAACAGCAATCCCCTAAGACGGCTAGGTATCATGCCCTTACAGATGCAATAGCTATAGCAGGACTCTACACTAAAAGCTCTAACCTATCTCCTAACCCTACAGATGTAGAACTTAAGTTTGCAGGCAGTTCAATTAAGATGAAGCCTAATGGTGATGTCACTGCCACTGTAGCAGGAGCTGCGACATGGAACACCACAGGTGATATGAATATTAATGCTGGTGGAGATATTAACATGACAGCTACCAATATAAACCTCAACTAAGGAGTTGCACATGCCTGCATTAGGTAGAGTAGGTGTTGATTCAGCAGGGGGATCTATTACAGGCCCAGGAGCTACTTCTGTAGCAGTTAATGGAGTCCCTGTATCCCTCATAGGAGATGCAGTAGCTTCTCATGGCTTACCTCCACATACGTCAGCAGTGATGGTGGGAGGAAGCTCTACAGTGTTTGCAGAAGGCATAGGAGTTTGTAGGTTTGGTGATGCTGCGAGTTGTGGACACACTTTATCTCCAGGATCTAGTAACGTAAGCGCAGGATAGATAACACAGGCATTAAAACAATGGCAATTGATTTCTTATTAGACACCAACTCAGGTGATATATCTTTATCTAATAACTCAATGCAGCTTACCTCTACTATAGAGCAATCTAGTAGGCAACAAGTACTTATCTCATTGAGTACTTACAGAGGTGAGTGGGCATTTAATGTAGAGGCAGGAGTTCCCTACTTAGCTAATGACTATAACAATATACAATTACTAGGCAAATCTAGCAAGCGACTCATGGATGCAGCATTGCAAGAAGACATTCTAGGTAGAGAGAATATAACTAGGTTGATTTCCTTTGACTCAGTTTTAGACTTAGCTACACAAGACTTATCAGTGTCATTTGAAGCTGAGACTAACTCTGGAGAGAGGGTTGTAGTAGACAACCTCCCAGTAGTATTTATCTAATTTGGAGGAATTATGGCTGGATTGACTGAAGCTGGGTTGGTGATTAAAAGACAACCAGAAGTATTAGCTGACATAGTGTTAGCAGAACAAACGAATATAGACCCAGACATAAGCACAAGAGATGATGAGTTACTGGGACAACTTAATAACATTATCTCTTTAGCAGAAGCAGATCAGTGGGCTTTAGCACAAGCGGTTAATGATAACTTCAACCCACTTAAAGCAGAGGGGAGCAACCTAGATGACGTTGGTGTTCTTATTAGTGTACCTAGGCAGGCTGGAGCTAAGTCAACTACCACTGGGCAACTCTTTGTAGGGGAGAATGGCTCCACAGTACCTTCTGGGACTATCCTAAGCAACCCTATTACATTAGATAGATTTGATGTAGTTAATAGTATTGCTATCAGTGTCAACTCTTGTGTATCTGCTAAGTACTCTGTAGCTACGCTGTTAGATACTACAGTATATACATTAAGTGTTAATGCAACTGAGTACACATATACAAGTGATGGATCAGCTACAGCTTTAGAGATACTTAACGGTATTAAAGCTGACATAGATTTAGATGTAGATGCTACGTGGACAGCTACAGTAGATACCCCCAATGAGCAATTGGAGATAGCTACAAGCGACACTAGTAATATCTCCATTATCACTATTACATACCTAATAGCAGATGAAGTTACTGTTAAGGGTTCTGTAGAGTCTCAAGAAGTGGGTGCTATCAATGCCCCACCTAATTCAGTTACAGGGATTGTAACTGGTGCGTCAGGGTTAACCTCCTCCACTAACCCCGCCGCATACATAGCAGGGAGGCTCAGAGAGAGTGATGAGCTGTATAGGGCTAGGATACTAATAAGTCAGCAAACTGGCGGTAAGGCCACTGTAGAGGCCATTACAGACGATGTTTCAGTGGTTGCAGGAGTAACTACAGTAGTTGTCACAGAGAATGATCAGATTACAGTAGATGGAGATGGTAGGCCACCTAAAAGCTTTGAGACTGTAGTACAGGGTGGGTTAGCTGCTGATGTAGCTCTAGCTATTTGGATCTCTAAGCCAGCAGGCATTGAGACTTATGGCAACACGTCTACTAACATAGATGACAAGTACGGTAATGAGCACACCATTAATTACACTAGACCTGTGGCTATTAACTTAGCTTTCTTAGTTGAATACACTAAGTATAGTGAAGAGATATTCCCTGTAGATGGAGAGGCCACTATAGCTGGCACAGTACAGACAATTACAGATGCGTTAGGGCTAGATGAGGATGTGATACCTTCTAGGTACTTTGGCCCAATATATTCTGCTGTAGCTGGCATAGATAGTTTAGTAGTTAGTGTACAACAAATTACAACTCCAGGAGATGCACCACTTCCAGGAAGTTGGCAAACAACTAAATTAGCTATAGGCGCTGCGGAGTTTGGAAGTACTACTAGTCCAGATATAACAGTAGACGAGGTTTAATATGGCACTTCCTGTAATAAAGAATCAGGTAGAAGAGGGATTAGCCTACTTAATAACACAATGGGATAACAAGCCTGTTGTACAAGGTTTACTACAATCATATCTAGAGAGCATTCAAGAGTTAGAAGTGACGTACTTTCAACTCTTAGAGGAGAGGGGTATCTACTCAGCTATAGGTGCTCAGTTAGATGTCTTAGGATTGATTGTAGGTGAACCTAGAGATGCCAAGGAAGATCCTAAGTACAGGGAGGCGATACTAGCACGTACTTCAGTCAATAACTCTGATGGTACTCCAGAGAAGATACTGGATGTTTTAGCTAGTATAACTCAATCCCCAGTTCCCAAACTGTGGGAGCATTACCCAGCATCTATACACGCCTATGTAGACAGGAACGTAGTTAATCAGACGGCAGTGACATTAGAGCAAGTTACAGCAGCAGGTGTTAGTGCTAGGTTGATGTTTGATGACAGAGGAAACTCTTTTAGAGGAGCCTACTTAATTGCAGGTAGTAGTGACTTAGTATTAGAGAATACTGACAACTTAGAGGTTGATGACGGAGTTGAGGTTGCTAATCTGGGAGTTGAGGCTACTGCATCAGTGGGTTTTGATAACAACTCTTACTTCCCACATTTAGGCAGCTTAAAGCTTATAAACCCCATGTGTGCAGTCATAGATGCCACTGGTGTATCTATAGCGGCTGGAGATTTAGTTCTAGAGAACAATGACTTCATCGGACTAGATGATGGTAGTACCTTAGCATATCAAATTAAAGGAGAGGTTTAAGTGGCAACACGACCAACTATATACGCAGAATGGGCTACTAGCCTTATTACTGAAGTAAAAGATACAGAAGGTGATGGCAATTTAGTTGCTGTTGATAATAAGGTAGAACCTACTGCTGAGTGGAAGAATTCAGGACAATTGTTCCAAGAGAACATGCCCTACCCGTATATCAACTGGGATTTAGACTTACTAGATCAGTGGGTTAAACACCTTGACCAAAGATATAGCGTAGGTGATGTACATCTCACTGCTTCGGGAGAGAACGCGGCAACTATTAGTATTAGATTAGGTGGTACATGGGTAGATAGGGGTTCTGACACATTGGCAGGGCAAACTTATGAAGTATTCGAGAAAACAGTTTAATATTATAGGAAATACACATGGCAACTAGACAGCTACCAGCACTTCCAGTAAGCACTGGACTATTAGATACAGATTTATTACATACAAGACAAGGGGCTACTGATAAGAGCCTTACAGGGGAGAAGTCTAAACAAGCTCATGGGGGTATAATTCCTTGGACTATAGGCTTCCCATTTTTAATTGGTGGGTACACAGACAGGAATGGGCTTCTTTATAAAGCCGTTCAAGCTAATGTAGGGCAAGACCCAGAGTTAGATGTAACTAATACTTACTGGGAGCCAGCATCCCTAGCTGGTAACGTAAACCTAAAATCTAACACGGCGCTATCTGATGCAGCGGCAACACTTACGGCGGCTCAATTAATTGGTGGTGAATTTACTATCACACCTACCGTGGCACGAATACAGACTACAGACACGGCAGCAAATATTATCGCAGCATTCGCGGGCAGTGTAGATAATAGCAATTTTGAAACTACCATAATTAATCTAGCTGCCTTTGACGTGACTATTGCGGCGGGTACAGGTGTTACTTTAGTTGGCAATATGGTTGTTAACGATGGCAGCGCTACATTTAGAGTAAGACGTTTAACCTCCTCAACTGTTAGTGTTACGCGCCTTGAAACGGGTTCAGGTTCAGCATCCAACATTTACACTAGCCCAGATCAAACTATTACTTCTGGAGGTGGACTCACACTGACTCATGGATTGGCGGCCAGACCAACGAACATACGAGTGCAATTAGTTTGTCAAAGCAACAATCTCGGCTATCTAGCGGGTTATGTGCGTAATATGTCGGGAGACTTTTGCAGCGATGTGACCTCTGATTCTAGGGGGCTTAGCCTGTGGACAGAAAACGACACGGAGATAAAGGCGCGCTTCGGGAATTCTGCGGAGGCTTTTATTATATCCAATGCGACTACTGGTGCTAGAGCACCGATCACAAACGCGAACTGGAAAGTACGCATAATAGCTAAGGAGTTCTAGAAATGTACGAAACAGAATACTACGTTGATGTTGACGGTAATTATTTGGGCGGATATGCGGGTACAGTGCCTAGTGGCGGAATTAAAGTGCCGACAGCACCGCATGATGCACGTCAGAAATGGAATGGATTAGAATGGGGTGGGGTTGCAATAAACCCTCTTGAAGTGTTAAACGCAGCATGGCTTGCTCAAACCTTCGAGACATCAGGTGGACACATTATAACAGTAAGACCACCTCAAGTCAATAAGTTTGACGAATCTGTATACGAGAGTATGATTAAGCAGATTGATTTAGGCAATATAACTGAAGGTGTTGTTACAGATGTCAACTACATTCAAAGATCACTATCTAAGCAAGACTTAGAAGATGCCTTAACTAGCGGTTTTGCTCAGACATCAGCTAACTACCAAACCTACATAGATAGTTTATAAGGAGTTTGTATGAGGGGTTTTCTATTATTTCTCCTAGCTATGTTCTCATTGATATTGTTTGGTATTCCTGTCTTTCTAAGGCAGGTTGTATATGCAGGGAAAGAGGAGCTAGGTTTATTTCTATATGAATTAGCCTACGCTCTTGACCTCTTAGGAGGTACTCTGTTATATAGAACTAGAGCTAAGACTATTAGTGCAGCAACTGGAAGGAAAGCGTATTACAACAAAGATGACTTCTGGATAAAGAACTTTGAGAAGTGGATTAACTGGCTATTCCAAGACCATAGCCATTGTCTCAATGCTTTTAGAGCAGAGTTCCCAGAAGAATATAAATAAATAGGTGAGATTATGAGTTGGAAGAGTATAGTTGGAAAGATAGCCCCCATCCTAGGCACTGCATTAGGTGGCCCTATGGCAGGAACAGCAGTTAAATTTATTGCTGATAACCTCTTAGGAAACCCTGAAGCTACAGTTGAAGAGATTGAGGCAGGCATCCTAAGTGCTTCTCCTGAACAGTTAACAAAGCTTAAAGAATTAGACATACAATTTAAACTAGCCATGAAGAATCTAGAGATTGATGTGTACGAACTAGAGTATAAGGATAGGGATAGCGCAAGGAAGCTATTTAATACTAACATATGGCCTCAGATTACATTGTCAGCGCTGTTTGTATCAGGCTACTTCACTATACTATGGTTACTCTTAAGTGGCTCTACGGAGCTTCCAGAGGGCAATACGGCGCTGTTTGGAATGATAGGAACTATTATAGGTGTACTTACAGCAGCTATACCTCAGATACTAAACTTCTGGTTCGGATCTAGTTTAGGCTCTAAAGAGAAGACACAGAAGATGTTAGGAGGTGGTAAGTGAGCTTACTAGATAAGATACCAACATCCCTCATCGTACTTTGTAATCTAATATTAAGCGCTGTCTTCTTGAAGTGCTTTGATATAGTATTTGAGCTACACACACTAGATAGTGTTAGTAAAGCTGTAACTATGACTTTATTCTTAATACTATTCTTTGGAGGTATTATTTATAACGGAGGGCACTTAGGGGAGTCACTTAGAAGTATGGCTATCACTAGGTTTATTAATACATCATTGTTTACGGCGATAGGTATTATATGCTTGATGTTTTAAATGATGAGACTTTAGTAAGGTCAGTTGCTATACTCCCAGCTTCTCACCCATTCTGGCATACATTTAAGAGGTGTCTTAGGCATGTAGAGAAGGGAATAAATGCTGGACAAAATGATGAACAAATACTAAAATCCTTCAGACCTTTGGTAAGGAAGAACGAAGATGTCAGACGAACATGACTGTGCAGGGGAGCAGACAGG
>Ga0208643_1000184_pt1 | contig 41791 bp, 57 predicted proteins | sample VirMetDEL_Nov_12_FD_184516 | JGI IMG/M metagenome (GOLD analysis project Ga0208643, IMG submission 184516) | Aqueous microbial communities from the Delaware River and Bay under freshwater to marine salinity gradient to study organic matter... | ecosystem: Environmental > Aquatic > Marine >...
CTGCACTACCAGACAGTAAAGCAGGTAAAATCGCAGCCATAGTTGATTTAAACACAGCCACTCAGACAGACCCTATTTTCAGAAGAGAGCATGTTGTAGATATGCTCGATCTTGGTATGGATGAAGCATATAAGGATATGGCTACTGCGGCTGTTGATGCGGCAAGAACTACCATGGAGATGATGCTTCAAGGAAAAGAAGTTCCAGAGCCTAAGGTATATGACAGTCTATTAGTCCATTACGATATTTTCGTGAAGGAAATGCAGGAATTTACCTTTAAAACTAAGGTTAGTGAAGAAATCCAAGCTCAGTTTGAGAAGAGAGTTAAGACTTTAGAAGGACTTATGTACAATAAATCCCTCAAAAACCCTAAATTCGCTCAAGAACTGATGATGGTGTCTACTTTCCCTATCTATTTCACTCTGCCGATGCAAGCTCCCCTAGCTCCAGACGCAATTGATAATATTGATACGGATACAATGAAGACCGATAAAGCAAAACAAGCCGATAAAAACTTAGAACAAACGGAAGCGTTATAAACAGTAAGGAGTTTAAATGAGCGATTTAGATACTTTTGAGAGTGATGTAGTGATTACAGAAGCACCAGTACAAACAGATTCTACTGGTGGTGAAGTGGAAACCTTTGATAACATGGAAGCAGTAGAACTTCCAGAAGGTCAAGGGGACAAGATTGAAGCAAAGTCGGATACAGAAGAACTTAAAGACAAGCAGATTAACCAACTTGACGACTCAAAAGAAGAGAAGAAAGAAGATAAAGAGGACGAAAAGGAAGAAGATGAAGTTGGAGACACTAAGGAAGCTGATGCAGACGGAGGACCAAAAGAAGGTGAACCGACTGATAAGGAAGACGGCCCTAAAGTCAAAATGCTCAAAGCTAAAGTCGGAGACGATAAAGCAGAAATCCATCCAGACGCAGAAATCAGAGTCAAAGTCGATGGAAAACGAGTAGACGTTCCTATTCAAGAGCTCATTAGTAACTATTCTGGAAAGACTAACTGGGATAAGAAATACAACGAGCTTAACACAGAAAAACAAGAATTTCAAAAAGAAAATACCCAATATAAGCAGGAATTAGGGTGGTTACAGAACAATATCAAGACAGTTACGGAGATTCTTGACTCAGATGATAAGAATCCTATTGACGCTTTGATGCATTTAGTTGACGTGACCGATAGAAATCCTGTACAATTCCAGATGAAACTGTTTAAACACATGCAGAGTCAAGTCGAAGACATGGCTGAAATGGATGAAGTTGAACAAGAATTATACTGGGAAAGGCAGAAGAATAACTACCTTTCAAAACGCCAAGAGTCCTTAACGACTAAAGCCCAAACTGAGAAGCAACAAGCAGATCAGATGGCAAAAGTTGATAGTTTAAGGGAAGCTCAAGGAGTTGATGAAGCCCAGTTTATGGAAGCACATTCTGAATTGCAGGAACTTGGAATTGAGAACGTTACGCCTGAGCAAGCAGTTAATTACGCAGTAATGAAACCGCACTTAGACTTATCGGAATCACTTATTAAGCCCTACGAAGAGGATATGACCACTGATGGTGCTGATAAACTGATACTAGAGCTAGCCAACTACTTGAAATCCGGCGAGTTCACAGAATCAGAAATCAAAAAGCTACTTTCAGAGGAATACACTTCCAACAGTGAAGTTGATGATCTTAAAGATAAGGTTAAAAACTTCAGCTCGAAATCAGGCACAAAACCTTCCAAGGTGGCTGACAAGGGCGACGACCACGTTGAGTCGTTCAATGATTACGATGACCAATATTACGGAAGAAACCTCTAACTTGAAAGGAGCCTCAAATGGCTGAATTTAATTTAGTAGACCAGACGAATCTATTTAAGATTAACTACTATAAAAAGTCTGACAACATGTATAATAGTGCTGATGTACTACAAGGACGTATCCGTAAAAGATTTGATTTTACAGGTAAGCAACGTTTCGTTGCAACTCCACTAAGTTTTTCTGGTGGTGTTGGTTCAGGTTCATTACCAACTTCAAATGCAGGACGTTATGAAGGTGCAATTATCACTTCAAAAAGCGTTTATGCAACTTGCCAAATTGAAAGAGAGTCTATCAAGGCTTCATCTAACAATGCAGGTGCTTTCGTTCAAGCAACAAAAGAAACTGTTAAAAAGACAGTAGAATCATACATGAGAAACAGTTCACGTATCCTTTTTGGTACAGGTGATGGTGTTCTTGGTTCTGGTGATGGCGCAAGTGCAAACGTTGGTGGTACTGGTGCTGCTGTTACTCCATTTACAGTTCAAATCTCAGCTGCCTCTTTTAAAGAAGCTAACTGGGAAGAGAAAGATTTCGTTCAAATGGTTGTTGCTACTGTTCCAGAAGCTACATTACTTGAAATCGTTGCTGTGGCTCCTGCAACTAGAACAGTTTCTCTAGTTGGTGTTTCAGCTCGTCTTACTGCTCTTATCGGTGCTCCTCTGGCAGCTACTGATGAAATCGCAATGCAAGGTTCTTACGGAAATGACCCAATTGGTCTTAAAGCCGTAGCTGATCTTTCTATCGCAGGAACTGGTTCTTTATACGGAATCGGGATTGAGCGTAGATGGTCAATGTCTAACACTGATGCTCTTGGAGCAGGAATCACTGTTGATAAGATGAACGGAGTTATGCTTGACGTAGAACGTAAGTTTGGTCAAGTGCCTAAGATGATTATGACTGGATACAAGCAATTCCAGAACATTCTTGCTCTTCTTGAAGATCAGAAAGTATATAATCTTCCAAATAGAAACATCAAAGGGAACTTATCTTTCCAAGGTGTTGAGTTCATGTCTACAAGAGGTCCAATTGGTATCTTCGTAGATCGTTTTTGTGAAGACGAAAGAGTTTATTTCCTAAATGATGATTTCATGGAATGTCACCATAGACCTGACTTTGGTTGGTTTGATGATGACGGAACTGTATTTCTTCGTAAAGACGGAATTGATTCTTATGAAGCTCGTTATGGAGGATATTATGAAAATTATATTACTCCGACCGCTCACGGAGTTTTACACAACCTTGCTATCTAAGTAGGTTAACGGGTGGGGCTTCGGTCCCACCTTTTAAAATAGCCTCCCAAGGCTGACAGGAGATTAAAATGTCAAAAGGAATGTCTAGGTCTGTAAAGACCGCACAAATTGGAATGAGAGAACTTCTAGTAAGTATTGCTGATTCAGCAGGTACTCCGGCAGCAGCCGGTCCAGATAAGTACGGAATTACTTCTGTAACTGATCTAGGTGTAGGAAACTACCTCTTAATTCTTAAAAGTCCCGCTTCAAACAGTAAAGACCTATTTTTAAAGGGTTGGTCTGGTCCTGCTGATACAGCAGTTGCCGCTACTGCAATCGCTTTCGATAGAATCACTATCCAAGTTACTGACTTGGCTAACGTTGCTAAAGATGCTGATGTAAGCCTTACTATTGGTGTACAAGACTCACGCTACGAAGTTTAATCGTGGATAAGCAAATGGCTGAACTGTTAATCGAAGAAGTTCGTTTAAACAGGTTCGAAATTGCTGAGTTAAGAAAAGAACTAAGCGGCCTCAAAGTTAGTGTTGGGGTCGTAGGTGCTTTTTTTGGTACACTTGGCGCTGTAGTAGTTAAAGTATGGACGTTTTTAAACCATAAATAGGGAGTGATATGCCGTTTGTTCCGGGCCCTCAGGAATCTGTTGAAAAACTTTCCATCGAGAGATTGTCCGATCAAGCTATATCTGCCTTAAAGGTTGTTAGATTAACAAGCGATACTACTGCCGATATAGCTGAAAGCACATTAACTTATGCGGATGCTAGTGCTGTTGGTATAGCTACAAGTTCAGCTATTGCTGCAGGATTGCCTATTTCCATACTGACTTATGGGGTACTTGAAGATGCTTTCTTCGCTTTCCCACTTAATGACGTACTATTTTTAGGTACAGGTGGTACAATAACAAACGTGGCTCCTACATTAGGTGCAGGAGACACACACAACACAATTATAGGTCGGTCTTTAGGGGCAGGTGCAATATTTATTAATGTCAGAGAGCCGATAGGCTTGTAGGAGATAGAATGGCAGCAAAGAGTTTATTAAGATTAGTAGCAGGTAAGATTCAAGCAATTCAAGCAACTGTATCAAGTGCAGGAGCAGGAAATGACGGTGACATTGTAGCCCTAGACGGTACAGGGAAACTAGACCTTTCAGTTCTTCCAGTAGGTGTTGGACCGGATACTAAAGTACTTCCGGTAAGTGATGCTACAGGTTTAGCAGCAGGAGACTATGTAAATATCTTCGATGATTTAGGTACAGAATCAGTTAGACTTGCTGATAACAGTAATGGTCGTGCAGCTCATGGTTTTGTTAAGGCAGCTTTTGCCGATGCAGCTAGTGCAACGATTTATTTTGAGGGGGCTAATACTGACCTTTCAGGACTAACTACAGGTAGAGTTTATCTAGGTACTGTTGGTGGAACAATTCAAACTCCATTAGCTCCTGTTACTGATACAGGTAAGATTCACCAATTATTAGGTGTTTCACTTAGTGCTACTGAGGTTAACACTGACATTGATGACTGTATTCAGCTATAGGATTTAAAATGGGCGCAGGATTAGTCGTACTAGATGAAGGTAAGAGAAAGGTCGTTACGGGCGTAGGTGTTTCGTACGACCAGACTCATCAGGTAGATGCGTTTGGTAGGCTTAGAGTTTCTAATCCAGCAAATATATTTGAGTTTAAGTTCAACACTACTATTTCGTTTGACTATTACTTCTCTCAAAGAAACACATCTGGCGGTACGCAAGCTCAATTAACAGATATACCGGCTAGGCAATTATCAGTAACCTCTACGGCTGGCTCTACGTCAGTAATACAATCTAGGCGATATATAGAGTACACGGTAGGTAAATCGCAACAAATATTTTTTACGGGTAACTTTAAAGGCGGTGTATCAGGGGTTAGCAAATGTTATGGTGCTTACAGTGATAGTAATGGTGTATTTTTTAAACTAAATGGCACAAGTCCAGAGGTTGTTGTTAGATCGTACACATCTGGCTCTGTTGTAGATACTCCGGTAATAAGAAGTAATTGGAATGGCGATAAGTTAGACGGCACAGGGTTGAGTGGAGAGACAATAGATTTCACTAAAGAAATTTTGTTTAGTATTGATTACGCTTGGCTAGGTATTGGAGATATAAGATTCGGTGTTTTTATTAATAGTAAATTTATAATTATGCACACTGTACAATCTTCAAACATATTAACAACAGCATACTCGCAATCTGGAAACTTACCAATGAGAGCTGAGGTGATTAATGTATCTGGTGCAGCAACAAATATGACAATAACTTGTATGTCTGTCGCTGTCGAAGGTGATGCCAAAGTAACGGGTAGAGTTCGTAACGGAAATACTGGAATAACCTCAATAGCTTTCAATGCCACAGAAACTTTTATTTTTGGTATAAGACTTGGGTCAACACTAGAGCATTCGTCAATTAAGGTTAATGATTTTAGATTACTTCCAGACTCCGGCAACACACAGGCGATATGGAGAATTTACTACAATCCTACATTAACAGGTGAAACATGGTCCGCTATACCAAACAGTATCGCGGAACAGGTAAGCACCCCACCATCAAGTTTTTCTGGCGGGTTACTTATAGCATCTGGTTATATAACGCTAGACAAAATAGGTTCGCCACAAAGTGATGCATTTGCCTTGACAGATATTTTCACAGGCAGAGACATAGACGGGGTGGCTGATCCTATTATATTGACGATTCAAACTATTGGCGGGAATGGGTCGTCCAACTTTTCTGGAACGTGGAGGGAATATTTATGAGCGATTGGACAGGTTCTATGAATCCTAGTCTTGATGCAAGACTTGAGGGTTCTCCACTATTCACAGCTACAGCAGGAATTGTAACAGATCATATAATGACCTTTGATTTTGCTTGCGATTTCAATGGAATTGAGTTCTACGCTTGGCTATCAAATGCAGGTGACAATCTCACCTTCCTAACCGAGTACTATGCAGGACCGGTATACAATTGGATTCCCTACAAGAAATTCGGGAAAAACTTTAATGTTTACCCAGATCATGTAACTAGAGTAATAATCTTTCCTACTAAACCCTTTTTGGGAGTTAGGGTTAAGATCAAATATGACAATAAAGGTACTGAGGACGTTAAGTTCTCTATGAACAAGTTCCAGTTTACTGAATATGAAAATGTTAATACGGCAATTTTAGACTCAGGGGAGGATTGGTGAATTTAACTCTAGCCTTTATATGGGGAATAGTGGCTCTAATAGCCTTATTTGACGTATATATCATAACAAAGAAGGGTAAATCTGAGTCAGTATCTGCCCATATCATAAGAGGAAGTCACGACTACCCACTATTAGTACTAATACTAGGTATAGTTCTTGGGCACTTATTTTGGTCTATGCCTACTGAATCAGTACATTCGGACGTAAAGTGCGAGAAGGTGGAAAGTGGCAACTTACCGTAAAGCAGGAGATATTCTAAATTTAGAGCTTCAGCTTGGCGATGGAGCTAAATTCCCTACAACTAGGGTATTCGCTCAGATTGATGAACTAGACGCTACACCGATCGTAGCTATATTTGAGCTTACTAAGGTGGCTGATGGCTCTTACACTGATGATATACAGGTGATGCCTACCAATTCAGCCATAAAAGTCACTTATTTTATCAGGAAAACAAATGGGACTAGCCCAGAAACGAAGTATAATCCATATTACTTAACGGAGCTATTCTTGAGAGACTTAACAGCAGAACTAATAGAAGATAATTTAGATACTAAAGTCTCTTCGGTATCAATAATCCCAGTATCAGTAGAGGGAGTGGTTGTAATACCTACTCCAATAGTTGCTGAAGTTGAGAATGTTGCTATAGAAGCGATTATAAAGGATAATGAACTAATAATTGGAGAAGTCAATGAGTGTTGAAATAGTACAAGGTGAAGATAAAGTATTCTCAGTCAAGCTAACTGATGGAAATGGTAATGACTATGATCTTACCGGATTTACTGAATTAACGGCAGAATTTGCCGGTATTACAGTTCCATTAGCCATTACGACTACTCCAGACGCAAATGGAAGTGTAGCTTCGGCTAACCCATTATGTGGAAAGATAGAAATCACACTTACCGATGTGGCCACTCTACTTTTAGAGTCAGGCGATTCACAAGATTTAGAAATAACAATAGATAAAGGAACTGACCGTACAATCGTACAGTTGACCAAAGTATTGAAAGTCAAAGAGAGGTTAATTTCTTAGACTAAGAAGCCCTAAAGGAGCTGAGCTATGAGTATCAAAGGATTTTTAAGTAATTATTGGCGTAAGAAAGTAACAGTTGGTTCTCCAGAATTAGCTGTTGTTGAGGCAGATAAGCAACAATACGCCTCATTATCCCTTCAAGGCGATTTAATATATGGATTAAGGACTACTCCAAAAGGCGTAGGGCTTGTAAATCTAAGTGTTTCTATTGATGCCCTTGACCCATTATTAATATTAAGTAAAGATGCCCTACCAATTACAGCCCATGCGCTGAAGTTAGGGGACCATATCAGAATGACTTCTGGAGCCCTTTTAGGGGAAGAAGCGCAAGTAGTTGATGCCTCTGACCTAAATTGGGTAGTAGTTGTAGGCTTATCAGCCGCTCCTGCTCTATCAGATACCTTCGCTCAATTAAGACCAATCACACAAACCTTCGATCTAAATGGGAACACTTTCGTAACTGAAGCACCTAAAACTGTTGTAGATACAATGGATACTCCGTTTATGATACCTACTGGAGTAAATGCGATACCCGCTGCCGGTGGAGCTTTTCTTGAGATTGTAGCTGTAACAGCCTTCAATATCTCTGAATTAATGATGATTCACGATATGGGAGAGCCTGTAAACCTCTTTATAGGTGCAGCAGCGTCAGAGATATTCTTATGTCATTTACCTCTAACTCCAGACGAGAAAGTAACCGTTTCAATTCCTGTTGGGTCTAGGCTATCATTACAAGCAGCCAAACCTACACCAGTTGATGATGCAACTTCGTTCATCGAAATGAACTTTATAGGATAATTATGAGCAAATTAATTCCATTATTTATAGCCCTTCTAGCATGTTTAAACGTAGCGGAAGCCGGAACTGGAGCAATCCCAAAGGGACCAGACGTTCTAATCCTTAAACCAAACCTTCTATTTAAGGGTGGGGATATTAAGGTTATGACAGGAGATACTGACGTACCTTCTGTAGTAGCTAAGGATGCTGAAAGAGGTTCCGCATATTTAAGAAAAGCTGACGGTACTTGGTACAAGAAAACAGCTACTGACGGTAATGATACTAACTGGCAACTATTCATCTTCGGAGCTTTAGGGCTTGGTGGATTAGATGAATGTGTACCTAGATGGGACGGAGCCGGAACAGGTGTTCTTCAGGACTCACTCCTATGTATTAGTGATCTAGGGTATGGAACAGGATTTACAGGATTAGATGTAGACAATCTAACCTTAGATGGAAACACATTATCTTCAACAGATGTTAATGGGAATATCACTTTAGACCCTAATGGTACTGGTAAAGTTGTTATCAACTCTAATTTAGAGGTTAACGGAACTTATACAACAGTTTCAGCCGCTACGATGGAAGTAACTAACGCTACTATCTCAGCCAATGTTGGGGGAACTCAATCTACAGCAGATACTAATGATTCAGGTCTTATTATCTCAATGTCAGATGCGACAAACGCCACTATTCACTACGATAGCACATTAGCTTCAAAGTTCGCTGCCGGAGAAATTGGCTCAACAAAAGAAATCATAACCACCTCAGACGTGCAGGATATTACTGCTAAAACATTGTTAGAGGTAGATAACCTACAATTGAATGGGAATACGATTGCTTCATTAGATGCAGCCGGACCAATCATTCTAGCTGCCAATGGTGCAGGTATTGTAGATGTAAATTCAAACATGGAAGCCCTAGATATTGATTCAATCGGGGACAGTACATTCACAGGCTCACTAGAAGCCGACAATATCAGAATTGATGGGAATACAATCTCTTCTACTAACGTAGCAGGAAGTATAATCCTTGACCCTAATGGTGGAGCTACGATTCTACCCGATCTAACTATTTCACAACCTGCTTACATAAACGCTTTAGGGCATTTAGTATCTCAGGACATTAGCTTAACCGCTGACGTAGCCGGAATCTTACCTATCGCTAATGGTGGTACTAACTCTTCTACAGCTTTAAATAATGATAGAGTAATGATTAGTTCTGGTGGTTCAATCGTTGAACAAGCAGCCATGACTGATGGGCAATTAATGATTGGTTCAACAGGAGCTGCTCCTGCCCTAGCTACCTTAACCGGAACAGCCAACCAAGCAATCGTTACTAACGGTGCAGGTACAATCACATTATCAACTCCTCAAGATATTCATACAGGAGCTTCACCTACTTTCGTTGGTGCAACATTAACAGGATTAACTCTAGGTTCAGTACCATTTATCAGTACTGGCGGATTAATTGCTGAAGATAATGCAGCTTTATTTTGGGACGCAGCTAATGATTCTCTTCTTCTAGGAGATAACACTGTTGATACTTCGGCTATGTTTGAGCTTACCTCTACAGGTAAAGGGATGCTTACTCCTAGAATGACTACGGCTCAAAGAGATGCAATTACTGTAACTGCTGCTAGAGATGGTCTACTTATTTATGATACTGACGTAGCTAAGTTTAGTTACTACTCAGATATTGCTTCAGCTTGGAAATACATTAGTGGATTAACATTATCCTCTACCGATCTAGCTGTTGCAGATTACACTGAGGCTCAATACCCTCACGATCAATTAACTGTTACTGATGCTACTACCGGACTTGAGAAAGTTAGAATTGAAACAGGTAACGACTCCTTTTTAAGTAACGGAAGCTTTGAACACGCTACATACAATACAGGATGGACTGACTCTGGAACGGGTACAGCTTCTCTTGAAACTACCGAGGTATGGGAAGGCGGAAAATCCTTCAAGTACGTTAATGCCGGTGGTACTCAGGAGATGGACCTAAGCCAAAGCAAGACACTTACTCAGTATGAGGGTGTCACTGTTGGTGCAACTTGTATGGTTAAGTCTAACTCAGCCAAGGTGAAACTTTGTGTAGGTAATACAGCAGACGATGAAAAAGATTGTGTCTACCACGACGGAAACGATATGTGGAAGAAGATGCAAGCTATCATGATGCCTGATTCTACAGGTCAGCTTCAGCTTTCAATTAAATCTGATTTAAATGAGGATGCGATTGTTTATGTTGATTCTTGTGAGTGGAGCAACAACCCTTTAAAGATTAAGGGCGGGATAGATACTCAGAGTATCTACTATAGCGGTCATGCCGGATTAGGGTCTACCAATATTAGAATCCCATATTATACAACCCTTCAGCAAAATACAGATGTAGATAAACTTTTAAAGGTAGATAATTCTGCAACATTAGGTATGTCATTTACAGCAGTTAAGGATTGTATTGTTGATGCCACTTACATGGGGTGGTCCGCTAGTAGTAATACACAAAGAGGGTTTTCTTTAAATTCAACGGAATTATCAACGAGTATCGCAAGTATAAATCAAGCTGATAAGTTAGTTGTAAGTAACGGTTCCCCTGTAAATACATCTACAGGGGTTACAACCACAGTTAGAATGAAGGCAGGGGATGTTCTTAGACCACATACAGATAGTTCTGCTCTAATACTTCCAGACGCACATCTCCTTAGGGTTGTTGCTACTGAAATAAACGAAGAAATCCTAACCGCAGCAGATATCGTAAGTTCTGAAACGATGGCTTTTCAGTTTAAGGGTACGCCTGTTACTGAGAGTGACCCTGTTGGGACTTTTAATTATTACTCTGTTGGGGCGAGTGTAAACAATCCTGTTATATGTGCCACCGATACTCAGACAATTTCACCAAACAATTTAGATGGTGTTAGGTTTCAAGCCTTACCTTATGATACTGCATCTAATTGTATTGGAAGTGTTTCTCATTATAGAATACAAGTTGGTAAGGGGTTCAAGGGGATAAATACTTACTGGTATAAAGATGCTAATAGAACTACCGCCCTGAACGTACCTAACGAATTATCCATATATACAGGTACACTTAGGATTGGTGCTGCTGTTTCTTATGATGAGAAGACAGGGATAATGATTATAGATGGTAAGATAGATAATATAGGTGGGAGTAATGATAGATTACTAGGGAACAATTTAACAAATGGTGGGTCAGAGAGAATAGGTTTCTTCCACTTCCACGCCTCCAAGAACCCTGTAGTAAACGCAGTAGCTACAATCCCTCTCATTGATTACTCTTGGGAGAATGAGTTTAGTGCTAGGATTGATAACCTTACTTCTGTGTGTTCTGTAGATACTCAAGGAAAATCTTTTATAGACTATTGTACTCGAACAGCAGCGGGGCGAACTGAAGTGTTTTTTAAAGCTGGGTTCTTTACACAAGTGCCCTCCATTACGGCTACCGCCGAGGGTTCTGATGTAAATATAGGATTGCCAGTTGTAGTGACAACTACTAAAGCTACTTTTTTGACTGAAATATCTTCAAACTCAACGGATGCCGATAGAGACTTTCACATCCACGTTTCAAGACAAGGCTCCGACTACAGAGAACGAGGCTCAGCCGCAGCGATTATTGCGCAGCCTACTTGTTTTATTAAGCACGTTGAAGCGTCAGGGGTAGCGGCAGGAACTCTGCCAATAACATACACCACAAGACCCCTAAATACTTTGTCTGGGAATTGTGACGGTATTTCTTTGGTATTAGATCAAGTAACAATAGCTAATTCAGGTACGTATAAAATAAGCTTCACAGCTCCGGCTTTTTCTGGAGGTACAGGAACAGTACAGAACCATAAAGCTAAATTAGTTGGAGACCCTAACGGAACTCCATTTGATTCTATAATAGGAAGTACGGAGTATGCCCACAGACTGAGCGGGGTCAGTTTAATGCAGACAAGCTCAAAAGGTTCTGACGAGGTGGTTATCTCTGGGTCAACCGAGTTTGAACTACAACATAGGTGTGATGTTGCTGCACCTTCCGATGGTATGGGGACTCCTTCCTCCTACGGAGATAATGAAATCTACGCTCAACTAGAAATAACAAGGATACGATAAATGAAATTAGTAACACTACTAATATTTTTAGTAAGTCTAAACCTTCAGGCTCAAGACATTCCTTCTTGTGGATTAAATACCCATGAGGATATTGATGCGTGTACATTGGAAGATAAGCTTCCAATGCTCCTTACTAGGCTATATCCTGACCTAAGATATAAGTCACTTGACCAATACAATATGGCTGACCCTTGTGACCCTCTCACTATCGACGATGAAGAGACAGAAGAGATAGAAGTTTGCCCAGTATGGGAACCTAAGAAGGACTCATTCACATACCTTGAGCAGACTTATGATGCAGATAACAATCCAGAGTTATCATTCTTCGATAGACTTCAGATGCTAGACAAGCCGATTATTGGTGTATTTGAATCCGATCTAGCGTCTTGGAAATTAGTTCAGAAAGATGATCTTGACTTTAAACTCTCAATCAAGGATATGAAGCATTTCAGACGTAGAATGGTTAAATGTGGATTTAATCAACCAAATATGGCTCTTCTTAAAAAGAAGATAATTGAAGATAAAGATATCCTTAAAAGAGACTGTTTAAACAGTCACACAGCCGCTATTGAAGCTGAAGATGCTTCAACATCAGCTAGAGCAGAAATCCTAAAGGATATTAAGTTCGCTAACTCAGTACAAGTGGATTTCATTATGCTTATGAGGTCTGGAACTAAGAATCCTGCCAAGAATAAGAGACTCCTCACTAAACTGAGCACCATAAAATCCCTGTTAGATGTAGGTGATATTGAAAGTGCTAGAGATGAAATGAGCGCATTAACTACAAATGCTGACCTTAGCCAAGCAGCTAAGGATATGGTACTATCAAAGCTGAATAGCTATTTGGGGCAGTAATATGGAAGAAGAAATCGTAAAGAAACGCAGACTTAGAGATAATCCTGCTGTGGCTGCCGATTACGCCGCTGCTGCAAAGACAGACGAATTAGGCTTAACTAAGAAATCAAAATCAACTTCTTCTGGAAGTGGTAAATCTGCCGCCGTTGCCGGAGCTTCTAGTTTAGCTCAAGGTGGCTCTCCTGCTGATGCAGCTTCTGGTGCAATGATAGCTTCTGGGAATCCTTATGCGATTGCAGGAGCTCTAGCAATTCAGACCTTATCTGCTCGTAGAAAGAGACTAGATGCTGATAATATGAACCAGTATAAAGCTGATGTTAGTAAGAAACAGAGAGTTGCTGATATGTTGTCAAGAATGGCCCAACAATCATCTAATCTAGGACTCGCATAATGAGAAACGCTGAGGAGCTTATTGAAGAGATTCGATTCAATACGAATAATATTGACAATAATCGGTTTACTGATGCTTCTATAATCCGCTTTCTTAACTCAGCAATAAGACAGATACAAAGGGTAATTTTTACCTCTAATCCAACTGCTGAACAGTTCTCAAAGGTAAAGACTTATGAGCTCGAAACCTCGTCCCAAGAGGAAATTATACTCAAGCTTCCTGCAAACATCTACGCAACAAACGCCGTTACCAGTATTTATCCAGTTAGACAGGACGGACGAAGACGGGAACCACTTGTACGCATTGACGAGCGTGAACACCTTTATAAGTCCGGTTATTTCATTAGGGATGATAAAGTTCATCTTTCTACAGGGGCGTTGGGGACAAGTACCCATTCAGTAGAAATCGTTTACACGGTCAAGGTATCGGCACTTACTTCAATAACTGATGTACCTAATCTACCTGATACAGTAGAGGACTTTTTGACATGTTTTTCAGAGAGAAAACTTCACTATGTTGACTCTTCTAAAGCAGTAGCTGATTCCAATGTATTTACTAAAGAAGAAAAGACTGACATAGCTTCACTTTTCGCCAATAATAATAAATCAATAAAATATCCGGCTGTTACGGACGATACTTACACTAACTACTAGGGACCTATGCTAGAGAAAATCTACTCATTCGGTGGTTTAGACTTAAGAAGCTCTGATATTAACAGAGAAAAGAACAGGGCTTCTGATCTTCAAAATGTTGTATTGACTTCTACTAGAGAGCTCACCAAAAGAGATGGGTATGCAGAGGATATAGCAGCCCTACCTTTCCCAGTATTAGACACCCTAGAATATAGAAAGACTAGAGAGCTCCTACTAATGTCCCCTACAGGACTTAGAAAGAAAGACGGAGCAACTACAAAATCAGTCAATTTCGGTGCTACTTCTCCTCCTACAATAGCTTGGGAAGGAATTGATTACACCGAATACGCAAATACCTTATATTTTACTGATATTGGTGGAGTAAACGAACTGTTTAAATATGATGGATACATGCAATATCGTGCAGGTATGCCTCAACCAATAATAGTATCTACTGCCGGTGGCTCTGGTTATTACTATAGAGTGGCCTTCTACCATATCGACCTTCAAGGGAACATAACTTGGAGTGACTATGCCCAGATAAATGATGAAGGTGCTAACTTAGCCTTTACATTCGAAACACTATCCCACCCTGATTATGATGGAGGATTCCATACTAAGTACGGGAACTCTGATGGGGTTAATACAGTAGACTCTGTAACTCTAACTATCCCTGTATTGGGAGGCCATAATTACGTGGCCGGAGATTGGATAAGAGCACTTAATGACCAAAACGAGTTTATTCCTCTTGAGATAGATTCTGTTTCAGCAGGGCCGGACGAGATAACATTCACATCGGATTCAGTAGGCACACATACCTTTAATTATGGGGCTGCTGAGCCACTAGAGAGAAGAACATTCTTAATGATTTCTAGGTCTACTGATGCCACTTTTGGGTATAAAGTAGACAGCTATGTAAATGTAAATAGTATCAACATAACTCAGGCTACTGCTGCTACAGGAGCATCACTAGCTTCGGATATTCCGTTAAATGATGTGTATGATACTGGAATTGTAAGGCAATTGCCTCCTAGATGTAAATACATTACCGTTTATGGTGGAACTACATTGGTGCTAGGAAACTACGCCAATACTAAGGACCTTCAGCCTGACCTTCAGAATACGACTCCTCAACAAGGCTCGTCTATATTCTGGTCTTCAGTATTCTCAGAGTTCGGTACTTCAGTAGAGAACTTCCTACCCTTTTATAGAGAAATAGTGGGTAAATCTGATGAAGGTGACGTTACTGGACTATTCGGGGCTTCTGACTCCCTAATCATTTTAAAAGAAAACCAAGTATATTATTTAAACGGTGTCCTTCAAGAACAAGCATACCGACCTAGAAGCGCACTTTCTGAGAGAGTGGGCTGTATATCCCACAGATCAATAGTGGAAGCAGAGGGCGGTTGCCTATTTATGTCTGCTAAAGGCATATATCTTGCGAAATACGGTCAGAAACCTATTGAGATTACTGATAATATTGAGCCTTTATTCACTTCTGACACAACTGGACTTGATTTAAGTAGAGTTCGTGGAGAGATAGACTACCTAAAAGAGCAGATTTACTGGTTTATTCCTGCTGCTCTTCCGGCTGACGATCTAGTTGTCATGTTTGATTACTACTATAAGGAGTGGTTTAAACATAAGGGAATCCATGCCGATTCAGGGCTAACTCTAATAAATGATGTAGAACTATATCATTGCGATGGGACTGACCTGTTTAAACGTGGTGGATTGAATGACAACACTCTAGCAATAGACGCTTTCTATGCTACGACTTGGCATCATGCCGGAGCTCCTTCTATCCGAAAGAAGTTTACTAATTTTATTGTGGCTTCTATCTCCTCCCTAGTTTGGGCCTGTAATATCAAGACCCAAGAAGATTGGACTGAGACAGATAGAACAGACGTTACTCTCGATATGACTGGAAATAATAAGGTAGACGATAAGAGAATCAACATAACTCAATGTAAGTCACTTAGGTTTATCCTAGGAAATGCCAATAAAAACGAGAGTTTGTTTCTATCAGGATACGAATTTGTAGTGGAAGGAACTCAAGAAGACCCTAAAGGTGAGTCGTGAGATTCGGTGAACTCATAAGAGAATTTACTGAAGATAACTACGGACGACTCGTAGACCTACTAAACACTGGACTGACTAAGCTTACCTTAGGTGAGAATATGTCTGGACAGATCACAGAAGTAGTCTTACCTGCTGACGGAACCGAAATAGCTGTACCGCACAGCTTGAAAGAAGTACCTAAATATAGGATAATTGTAAGGCAGAATGGAGCCGGTCTTGTTATTGATGGGACTAAGGAATGGACGGACCGCTATATCTACTTAAGACTAGCGAATTTCAACGCAGCCATACCTTCTCAAAACGTAAATTTTAATGATTATATAGATGCAGTACCTACTGGAATTGCAAATACTTTAACCGTTCCGGCTAATACAGGAACACTAACAAATGAAGAAGTTACCGTTAAGGTACTAATAATGAGAGGATAATATGTCTGAAGATTTTGAACGTTCTAGGGTTGAGTACAATGCTCACAATCAGGCTCAGGCTGATAGTCTAGCTAGTTCTCAGCAAGGGTACTTAGATAGAGCGGCAGCGGCAGGTTCTTCTGGGAATATGACGCTGTATAATGATTCATTAGGTTCTGGACAAATGGCCGGACTTAGTGCTGCTGAAAACCTATATGGAATGACTTCTCCTGAAATAGGAGATGAAACCTCTGATATTATCAATCGTAGAAGACAAAGGTTAGAAGGAAATTCTCCTGCTGATACTCGTCTTAGAGAGCAGAGAAATCGCCAAGTAAGAATGGCTAGAGCCGGTGGACGTAGTGCCGGAGAACAAGAATCAATCAAAAGAAAAGCTGAATCAGATATTGCAGATGTTGGGTACGCTAGAGAAGGTCAAGCCCTTACTGACTACCAAAAACTTATCGGAAATCTAATAAGCGGTACTTCCCAGATGGAACTAAGTCACATGGGCTTAGCTACTGCCTCAGAAGATATTCCAGTTCCGAAGTCAGGCGGTAACGGATTAGGTTCTGTTATTTGTACTGAGCTGTTTAAACAAGGCTACATGGATGAAGAAACTTACGAACTAGATAAAGCGTATGGGGCTAGAGTAATAGCCGAAAGACCACACGTTTACATAGGTTACAGATTTCTAGCTAATCCTGTAGTAAGATTGATGCAAAAGAGTCCTACATTTACTAAGCTTATAAGTCTCCCCGCAGGGAGTTGGGCTGAGCACATGACAGGCAAAAGAAACGTATTTGGTTCTATTATCTCCCTTGTGGGAGAATTTGTTTGTGGGACAATTGGTAAACATATCGGAGTAAAATGTGGAAATGTATGAGCCTAAAGAGAAGAAGAACTTACCTCTAGCTTCTGTAAAGATGAAGGAATCACTTGTCCGTAAGAAGATGGGTGAGGCCAAGAAGAAAAAGAAGAAAGGTCCTGCCGATAAGAAAGAACAACTAAAATACTTTCAAGACGCTTATAAGAAGAGTCCTACTAAGGACCGTAAACGTCATGTAGAAGAATATAAAGACTATCTTAAAAAATACCCTTCGGAGTAATAATGCCTGAATCAATAGAAGATATTAGAAATAGCTCTAAGAATCTTATGGATTCTTTTAAGAAAGATAGACAAAAGAGAAAGGATGCGAATCTTCTATCGGATAAGTCTAATCCTTTTAAGGACAATGAGCAGCCGACACCTAAAACAGGTTCCGATGCCTCTATAAAGAAAGAGCTACTCAAGAAGAAACTAAGTAGGGCTAGGTCTAATGCTCCTGCTGAAGTGGCTGACGGAGTTACTCCTTCTCAAGTAGCTTCATATCCTAAATTGGCTCCTGCCGCTTCAGAGTCTAAGGCTCCTGTAGTATCTGCGCCTAAAGTTGGTCCTGCTGATCTTTACTCTTCAGAATCTCCTGATGCTCCAGAAGCTCAGGGTACAGGATATAACCCTACTGATTGGGCCGTAATTGGTGCAACTCCATTACTCATGGGTTTACTTATGGGGAATATGGGAGATGCCTTTGACGTAACATCTAAGGGATTACTCGATTATGAAAAAAGAAAATATGATGAAGGTATTGCCGATAAAGCTGCTAAAGCTAAAGGACGTACTGCCGCTTCTACTGCTCAAGCTAAACTAGATGCTGCCACTCTTAAATATAAAAGAGATTGGATGGTTGCCGGTCGTAAGATGGGCCATCAAGGAACTATGCAAGAAGGTAAGTTTGGACAACAAGAGAAAATGGAAGGAATTAAACAGGGTGGTAAGTCTGCTCTGATAGATAAAAAACACGGTAATAAAACTATACTGCAATTACTAGGTGAGGAATATAAGGGCGAGAGACTAGACAAAACTTTAAAAAGTAAAGAATCTATGGCCTCAGGTAAAAGGCAGCACGACTTTAATATTCTTGGAGAAAAACAAGCCTTCACTACTCAAAGAGATGCTACTAAATTCGAAAATCAACAAACTAGAGATAATGCTAAGTACAGACAACAGTTCAACCTTCTCGACGAGAAGAGTAAAAATGCTCTTAAAGTAGCTGAAGTAAAAAATAAAGGTACTGGCAAAGAAAGATTTGTAAAAGTAAGTCTTGCCAATGGAGAAATTGGTACATGGAGTAACCTTCATGGATTAGTGGACAACAACACTAAACAACCTATAGATTCTTCGGGGAAGAAACTGTATCAGCCTTCTGACCCGAATCAATTTAAAGATAAGTTGGTTGTTAAGAGGGAATCAGATGCTCTACAAGGTAAACAAAACCAAATTAAAGAACATGAAGGAAGACTTGTTCTCGTAGATAAACGAGATGGTTCTATGACTAAGCTTACTGATCTTAAAGGATACTCTAATAAAGAGAAAGCCGGAGCAGTTACTTCAGTCGATAAGTTTAAATCAAGTCTTAAGAAACTGATAGAACAACAAGAAACTTCACTCAGTTTCTCGAATGCAATTGAAACAAATAATCCTGTCTCTGATGCCGCTTCAATCATACGATTGGCTAAAGGTACTCAAGGTGGTGGTGTTCTGACTGATAGAGATGTTGATAGACTAGCGGAAGCCGGTTCAATCAAGTCTAAATTACGTCAATACATAAAGAATAAGAAAGATGGGAAGCTTACTGACGAAAACAGAAGATGGATTAAAGAACTTGATTCAGCCCTTAAAATTGGAATCAAGAAAGCCTTTAAGGATAGAGCTTCTGCTGAAATATCTAGTATGCAAGGACTATCTACTATTAGTGATGCTGATTATGCTAAGGCTATCAATAGCTATGTTTCTCCTTTTGTCGGAGGTATTCAACAAGCTCAAGATAAGTACAATGGAGTTAATCCTGAATTAGATGCTGAAGAAGAGGCTATCTATAAACAGTATCCACATCTTAGGACTAAATAATGGCTGAAGACTTAAAAGAAATGAAGGGCATGTCAGAGGATGAAGCTAGAGCTAAGCTCCGGCTTATTGCCATCAAGAAAGAAAAGCAAAGAGCCGCTAATGTAGAAACCGGACAAGCCCAAAGGGAGTCTATCTCCGAACATCACTCTTCTACTATTCCTGATATTGCTAAGTCGGCTGCACAGACAGCTACTTTTGAATTTGGGGATGAAATGATTGGCAGTGTTTCTGCTGCCTACCAGAAAATAACGGGCGATGATCGCCCAATGAATGAAATTTATAATGAAGCTAGAGATGCCGTAAGACAGAATGTAGCTAATGCAAGAAGTGATACCCCTTTTGGTACATTTCTAACTGATATTGTTCTTCCTAACCCTGCTAAGTTTATTAAGTATGCTAAGGCCATGGGTCCTATTACTACTGGTATGGCTTACGGAGCAGGAGCTACCCCTTCTAATCCTATTACTGAGACAGAAGATTTTGCTACTGATGTTGGAATTGGTGGGACTATTGGGGCAGGAATGAAAGCTATAGGGTATGCCGGAGGAAAAATATTCGGTAAGCCTCAACAATCAGAGATTAAATATCTTGGAATGGAAAATACGGGACATAAGGGAGCTGAGGGAGATGTTCTAGGTATCATAGATAACCTAGAAGACTCAGTTGACCACCTTAGAAAATCAGGTGCTTTCCAAAAGGGAGCTAGAAACTGGGACTTAAATAAAAGAAAGTTCGTTATGCGTGGCTCAGGTAAGGGAAAGGCAAGTCCTAAAGGCTTACTTACTGCACCTAATACAGAGCAGACTATAAGAAAGTTCAAGTTTGCCTCCAAGAAAATATCAAAGAACATAGAGAAGAAGATACTAAAGGAATCACCTGAAATTTATGAGGGAGAGTACAGTGACGATCTTCATAAGTTAGGAGATGCTGAAAGTTACTTAGCCGGCGGTAAAAGGCGTGGGTATGGTAGCTTACAAAAGTCAGGTGTCTACGATATAGAAGACCTTAAAAGATTCAATGACAATAAGCTAATAGAGATTCAAAACGACCTTGCAGGTACTTTTAGAGGTAGAGAAGATGAAATAAATACTACAGTTAATGGTGTAGTAAATGATCTATATAACGGAAAGAAAGCCTTCACTGTTATGGATGCCCAGAAAGTAAAACAGGGAATCTATAAGAAGCTAGAAGCTAGTTACAACAAAGCTGCTAAGGGCGGCGTACCTACTTATAATGATGTTGAGGAAGCTACTCTAAAGAGAACAGCTAACTTCCTTAAGGATTTCGTTAATGATAAAGTACCTTCTGTCAAGATGGACAATCAAGATTTAGAAGCTATGTTTGCGTTTAAACACTCTACTTCTAAGAAACAAGCCCTACAGTATTTTGGTGGGGACCAGACAATGAGGGAAGTAGGCCAAGGCGGTATGTTCAATAAAGGTGTTAGATTAGCCGGTGAACTATATGACCCACTTAGACCATATACTGCTAAAATAGGTAGAACATACGACAAAGCTAAGGGAATACCTTATGCTCGTCCTTATATGGAGGGAGCAGGTTCTTCCTTAGGTGGAAAGATGATGGGAAGACTAAGTGATATGGAAGCCCAAGAGATGAAGGCCAGAAACGAGCCGGATAGATTTGGAAGGAGTCCAGACTCAGTAGGTAGATCAATAGATGAAGCTGCCGAAGAGGTAATGAATACTCCTCTTCCTAGGGATGCTCAAGAGATACTAGACAACCCTAAACATATGCTTATGAAAGTGGCTCAGCAAATGCCTGACCAATATGACCAAATAAACCATATCTTAACTAAGCGTCCGGATTTATTCAGAAAGACTCTTCCAATGCTTGTAAACATGATGCCAGAGTTGTTTGAGCTTGATGATTATAATAGAGTAGATGGAAAGATAATGGACCCTAACCTCAGAACAAAGGCAGAGCAAGACCTATGGAAAAGAGATGATATTCCAGTTGAGGCTAAGGTAGAAATCAACGATATGTTGAATAAGGATGGGAGCTATCCTCTATGAAAACAGAACTATTTGAATCGGGGAAACCCTCAGAATTAAAGATTAAGCTTGATTCTCTTCTAAAAAAAGGGACAATACATCAAGTAGTACATACCAATCAAAGAGGAATCTATTTAATAATTTGGATTCCGAAAACAGGAGCGAAGAAATGAGTGAAGCAGCAAAAGAAGATTTCAAAAAAGAACTATTAGAGATGGCTAAGAAGCGTGGACTTGACCTAGCTGAAGATGCAGCCGGAGACTTAGCTTCTCTAGCGTTAGATGTTGTAGGTTCTATAATCAAAAAATCAAGCAATACATATGACGACCTTGTTTGGGCCGCTGTTGAAGGTAAAGCAAGAGAAGTTCTTGCAGACCTAGTAGACAAGATTGACGGAGAAGAAGGATAACATGTTAAAATATATCCTCGGAATAGTTATTGAAAAACTAATATCGGCTATCTCCGAGGCTATTTCTGATTACATGAAACTTCAAAAACTCAAGAAAGAAAAGAAAGCCGAAGTCAAAGAGGTATTGAGTGAGAAAGACCCAGTTGTCAAAGCTAAGCGTATTACTGATCTGCTTCGTTCTAGTTAGTTGTTCTTCTTGTAAGGATAGCTTTAACTGGAAGCCATCTCCCTATGTAGGAGATAGTTTAAACAGTCAGATAGTTAGAGGGGACGGAAGTACCCTTAGCTGTAGTGAACCAAGATTCAATAAAATAGTATGTCTCGATGAAAAGGATATTTCTGATCTAGTTATCGAAATCTCCCAACATAGCAAGAAAGCCGGCAAGAAAGCAAAGAAGATGCTAGGGCGAGTAAAGGAATTACAGAAAAAATTAGAGTAAACCTATAACAAGGATTACAAATGAAGCTACGGAAGGCTTTAAACATACCCGATTGCCATATACCATGGGAAGATAAGAAAGCCTATGGAATCATGCTCCTGATAGCTCAGGACGTAGATGCTAAATATGGACTAGAAGAGATTAATATCATGGGAGACTTTGCTGACTTCCATGCTATCGGACTTCATCCTACCATGCCTAGAGCTATGGATTTAAAGATAGGAATTAAGGACGAAATCTACGCTGTCCACGAACGTCTAAAAGAACTCAGAAAATTATTCCCAAAGTCAAGAATTAACTATATTGAAGGAAATCACGAATGGCGGTTGCTTCGCTATATAGTTAAGAAATGTCCGGAATTGTTTGACCTTTATACCCTGCCCGAGGTGTTACAATTCGATAAATACGATATAAACTATATACCGTATGGTAAAACCCAGTTGCATCGTTGCCTCGGGACTACTGACCTAGGACTCCGACACCAACCGTACAACATGGGGAAAAATTGCGCATCAGGAACGGCGCATAATAAAGCTGTCTCTCTGGCCTTTGGCCATACCCATCGGAAACAGTCCTACACGTTCAGGGATGCTCTAGGGAAGGAAATTTCTTGTTACTCATTGGGGTGGTTAGGTGATCGCCTAGCCGCTCCCTTCGACTACATGGACTCAGATAACTGGGGCCAAGCAATTCAGATAGTGACAGCTATCGGAAATGAGTGGTGGGAAGATACCATAGATATCAAAAATCACAAAGCGGTTTATGATGGCTACTTCTACGAAGCCTAGTTGGAAGAAGTTAAAGAATAAATTAAGAGAGAATAGTGAAGAAGATGGGCCCTTCCAAGACGGCGAGTATGAAGAGCCCGAAGACCTTACTCCACCAATTGAAGAGGACTAGCCTTAGCTTCTCTCATAATCTCTTCTGGAGAGTTTCTTAAGGTAGTAAGTTGATCTAACTTAACTGCTATCTTAGAAAGCATCTGAGACACAAATACCTGTTGTTCTTGAGCTGTAATCATCTCATTATTAAGTACGATGTTTAAACAATGCCATATAGCTACACTAGACTTTTCATCAAGACGTAGTTTAAACATTACATCATCTCTGGCCTCTTTACCTTTTAACTTTTGTTGCTTCGCTACCTTAGTCATTACTTCCATTAGGTAGGCAACATCTGCCGGCTCTGGTATCTCTTCACCAATAACCATATTGATACATTTAATAGTAGCGTAGAGGTGGTGGTTACAAATATCATCAACGGTGATAATTGCAGTTACGTTATTTTCCGACTTCGTCATTTAGTAGCTCCTCTACTTTAATAAATCCCTTGCTCTTCTTACTGATCTTTAGTGCTGTCCTTAAACTAGGGTTACGCTGTCCTTGCACATACTTATAGATAAGTACATGATCTACATCAAAATACGCTCCTGCCTTACGGTAGGATAGATTCATCTTTGCCATAAAATCATATAGTGTCATTAATTTCCTACCTGCCTTCCATTAACTTTTACGTTTTCTGGCTTTACGTTCATTCTATCTGAGTAGAGAATTATAATTTGTATAGCCATCGTCTTCTCGTCCTCCGTAGCTCCATTAAGGTCTATTTTTAGGTCCATATCATCTTCACATTCTGTTATCTTAATAATTGCTGTCATTCTTTCTCCAAGAAAAAAAGAAAGGGCCCGAAGGCCCAATCAATTAAATATCATCTGCTCCGTATTCTTCACTTGAAGAATCATCATCAGAGGGTAACTCGCCAAATTCATCAGAGGCATCTGTACGTCCACCGAGTTTTGTTCCGTCTGATACTTTTTGAACATTAACTAAATTAAAGCTAACTCCCTTCTTACCTTGGAACTCCCATGGGTAACAAGTAACAGAAGCTCTAGCGATACAACCGGCATAAAATTCCGATTCATCAATAATTGGTTGTCTCTTCTGGTCTACAAGGCCGGGTTGATACAGTGAGCCGGCTGATACGAATGTCGTATCTTCGAAAGTAGGATACTTTTCTAAGTCCTTCTCATTCCCATCTCTAAATGGTGTCTTAAAAGGCTTTGGAACCTTTCCCCATTTACCAACAGCACATTCTCTAACCATGTCCTTAAGTGAACTTAGGTCAGTGTCATTGTCAAATACCATAACAACGGAATACTTTTCCTTTCCGTTAAATTCCTTAGGTGAAAATACCGCAGGAAATGAGGCAGTAAAGTTAGGCGTAATCTTTTTAGTAACATCAGTCATTTTAGTCTCCGAGTTAAATGTCTGTAAAATCTTCCTCAATTTGAGGACGTATTTCTGCTCTCTTGTCCGTAATTGGTGCAAGAGTAGTTCCTGTTTCTGGTTTGAAAGTGTGTTCGCTCACAGATTCTTTCCCTATGATCTTCTCTAGTTTAGCAGGTGTCAACAGCTTCTTTTCAAAAAGTTTATCTCCCATAATGTCCTCAAACTCTTCAACGACTAGGGATTCATCTTTCCACTTTCTATTGGCTTTCTTCTTAACAAGTTTAAACCCACTCACTGCAAAACCATTTTCCGCTTGCTTATGAGCATGTGTTCTAACTGCTTTAATCCATCCCTCTAACATACTAGATGAAGCAAGGACCTTTCCTATTTCATCCGGTGTTAAGCTATCAGGCTTAGGTAATTCAATCTCTACATCATCAAAATCAGTCTTGGCTACTGCCATGGCTTCATCCTTTAACTTCTTACAGAATCCGGCTGCCTTACAGAATTTACAATGTGAACCTGCTTCAGCGTAGTCAGAGTATAGAACTTTTTCATCCCCTGCTTCAGCTATGGCCTCAGCTCTTTTGACTTCTGCAACAGCATTTTTAAGGTCTGTCTCCCAAGCCATTAACTCACCTACAGAAATCTCCCAACTTCTAATAGGTCCCTTAGGATGATTAGCTCTTGGTTGAACGATAGTCATTTTGACTGTCTCAACGTCCATATCCTTAACCATTCCTAGGGCGTAATACATAAGCTGAGAGTTATGTTCTGCATCTACCGCAAGACCTTGACCATACTTGAAGTCAATTACCTCTAAGGTTTTAAAAGGCTTATAGATAGCGCCATCATTAGTACCAAACATAGAAGGGTCAATATGTGAAAGATCAACTCTCTCTTCAATATAAACTTCCGCACCTTCTGACCTCTCATTGATATAATCAACATACATCATACAGTGTTCAATCATTACTTCATCAATGTTGAAGCCGTTTAAACTCTCTGGTACTTCCTCATTACGAAGAATCATCTCGCAAACTTCGTGGGCTACTGTACCCTCTTCAGCATAAACCGAAGTTGTATCCTCAATCCCTTCAGCTAAAGGAATAGAAGCCGGACAAGTCATCCACCTTGAAGCCGATGAAGCCCCAAGAACACTGTGAGCCCTTTGGCTGTGATCTATTTCAGACATTTTTCACACTCTGCAATTACAGAAGAAAATTGATCTTCGGTAAGTTCACCAGACTTAGCAACTCCAAATTCCTTAAGGATATCATCAGCTACATTACGTCCCTTAAGCTTCCATACTTTAACTAGAGCTTCCTTTACTTCTGAAAGGGAGACAGGCTCAGAAGTTCCTTCCTCAAGAATATCATCTTTGACAATAGTTTCTGTTTCTGGCTTAGCTGCTTTCTTAGCAGCAGGTTTCTTCTTAGCAACTTTTTTCTTAGTCTTCTTCTTTGCTTCTTCGCCTGTCGCAGGGTCCTTAACTTTACCGTCTTTTGTCTTAACATCACCACCCTCCACAACTTCATCAATCTGCTCTACCTTAGGCTGTAAACCTAAACCTTGAGCTACCATAATCTTAGCGTTTCTTAGTGCCTCATTCTGGCACTCATGTTCTTCTACTGTAAAAGTCATCTCTAACTTTTCACTCTCGTAGTTTCCTAAATTTTTGTTTCTTGAATAAGTAATCACATTTAATTGCATTGTCGCCTCCTACAAAGCTTCTTTTAACACCAACATTTTTTCTGTTAGTGCCTTGGTTATCATCTCATCTTCCACACTACCCATGATTCTATGAATCACACATTTATGCTTCTGACCTATTCTATGTATTCTTTTTTCTGCTTGTGCATTTTGAGCCGGAACCCAACTCAAGTCATTAAATACTAAGTGTCTGGCGTTTGTCAACGTTATTCCTGTTGAACCTGCACCAATAGTTAACACCATGAAATCTAATGCTCCACTCTGAAATTCATCAACGTATTCTTGTCTCTTCTCTATTGATGTATTTCCATTAATAGTTCGGCCATTAAACTTTTTCTCTAGTGCTACTCTTAAAGTAATTGCGCTGTTTAAATGGTCTGTAAAAATAATTATCGGCCCCACCCCATCATCAAGAAGTCCTTTAACATATTCATGCGTGTACTCCGCTTTAAGCCTTGCCGACTCTGACTTACGAGTAGATAGATGCGTTTCTTCAGAACCAATATTATGCTTAGTCCAAGCTTCTTTAAGTTGTTTTTGTCCATGATTTATCCTTAACGATATGTCCTTACGAATAAGGTCAGGTAGGTCTATAGCTTCTTCAGTTAATCTTCTTAAGTATTTCCCCTTCTTAATCTTCTCTAGCATAGGGGCGTTTTTTAATCCATGCCACTTTCTGATTATCTTTCCTTTCATCTTGAACGAAGTACATAGGGAGAAAGTAGTATTGAAGTGAAATTGATTCTTAAAGAAATAGTCAACCGCATAACCATTAGTCGGCTTCTTTGTATAAGAACATAAGACTAAAGGAGAAAACCATTCAATCACCCTATTCTCAATTACTGTACCCGATAACCCTACGAATCTTTCAGAAGATGTTTCCTTCAAGTTCTTATGGAAAGACTTACTCCTTCTTGAGCCCATAGTCTTAACATATTGAATCTCGTCACCAATGATAAAGTCAGCATGTTTAAACGCATAATTAGCAGGTCCCTTATGTAGTTGAGAGTAAGGCATAATCAATACGTCCCACTCTCCATTAATATGATCTGTAGTAGTGGAGGAAGTAAACTGTCTTATGTTTAACTTCCTCTTAGAGAATTTAGTAAACTCATTAGTCCAGTTGTACTTAAGGTAAGCAGGGCATACCACTATAATTCTTTTGCTCTCAGTTATTAAAGCCGCTGCAATAGATTGGTAACTTTTCCCAAGGCCCATATCGTCACCATTAATTGAATAATGATGATTAAGGATATAAAGAATACCTTCGATTTGATGCTTGTAGGCTTCTCCATTTACTACCTCTGCTAGTTTTTTCACTTCTTAGATATCTCTCGGAAACACTCTTTACAGAACTCATCCGTTGCTTCAAATCCAGTGGTAAATCCTCGGTACATTATTAAAGTAGGGAAAGCAACTAGTACCCCCAGAATAACTGGGAGTATAGATAGAACCACCACCATTCCTACTAATACATAATTAATTAATTTCATATCTCATCCTCGTTATATGTTTCGGGTACGAAGTACCGTTTAAACTGTTCGTATTCTCTCTTCGATCTTCCGTCTATATAAACTTGTTGTCTCTTGAGAACGGCTTTCCCGAAGGTGAGGATTTTCTCTTCTCTAGGAAAATCTCCACTCCACAAAGCTCCATCCAAGCCAACAGAAGCCAAAGGCTTAATGTCAGCATCAAAAAAATAACGGAAAGCTTCATCCATACATTCGGCAAGAGAAGACACAGCACTATCGTACTTATCACTATTGCACTCGATATAAATAGCATCATGCAAAGTGAGGATAACTTTAAGACCTCTGTCCTGAGCAAGTCCAACCGCTCTACGCATAATACTACTTCCGAATCCCTGTAAAGGGACGTTTGCCACTGATCTTGCATTTCGATTGTCTCCCCACATGTACCAACCGCAAGGCAGCTTCATGTGTTTATCTCGTTTATATTGTGCCGCTAAGTTCATACTCCATCGGTAATATGTTCTATAGGCTTTATTAAATTTATCTACTAACCTCTGCGCTTCATCTTCATCTACCTTTCTTCCTAAATCGGCTGTCAATTTGTTAGATAGTCCGTACTTAGTCATTCCGTAAGAAATACCAAGGGTAGTTGATTTAAACATGTCCCTTATCTCTTCATGGTCCTTTCTCTCCCCGTCCATTGGGACGGCTCCGGCCAACTTAGCCAGATGGAGGTATGGGTCCCCAGACTGATATGCTTGCAACATGTTTCTATCCCCTGAGAGGAGAGCTGCAAGTAAGAACTCTTGGGATTTAAAGTCAATGCCACAAACGGCTTTCCCTTTAGGGGGTACACAGAGACTTCGCATCCAAGCAGATTTAAGGAAAAGGAATCCCGTAGCCTTAGGCTGACTTCTAGCTGACTGAGCCCCATAGATTCCAAAATATGGTCTAACTCTTCCATCCGAACCAACAGAATCCCAGAAGGAGTTTTTAGATGTAGGCGAAAATCCGTTAAGATTTTGCTTAAGTGTGAGATAGCGCACCATTTGTGCTCCGAGGTTATCCTTTGGATAGTCATGTTTGAAATCAAAGTATTTCTTGAAGGCATCAAGGGATAGAGAATCCATCTTCGTATCTGTCTTAAGCCAATGTTTAAACGGGAGGGTTTTAATCCATTCTCTCGTCCTAACGTGCGACCAACTAAACGTTCTGTCCTTCTTCTTAGTGAAAGGTTTAATGTCCGGAAACAACTCATTAATCTCATTTTGAATCTCCCAAAGGATAGAAGGAACCGATCTTGAAAAGGCTTTAGTCTCTTCTAGTCCTATCGGGTAACCTTCCGACTCCATTACGGCAGTTCTTGCCGCATACTCTCCACGTAAAAGCATCTCTTCCTTAAGTGTTTTAAGTAGGGGTCCCTTCCTTAACAATCGTATGTACTCTTTCTTCTCGGCTTCTAGTAGCAGTGGAAGGTAGGCAATATCTGACTCATTATAGGCAAGTATGTCTGCCTTATTCTCTTCAATCAAAGCATAGTCACCACTAATGATGATATCTCTAGTGTGGTCTTTGAAATCAGTATCTATCTGCTTACCGAGTAGTTTAAACGTACCAGCCGCTAGGTTATGTTGAGGCTTAGAGAAGTTAAACTTCATCTTATCTTGCTCAGTCATATCCCACTTATTCATAGGTGGCTTAGTTTTCTTAACTCGCCCATCAATAAGCTGACTTCCGTACATTAATTTATGGTTGTGATTAGTAAGGCATCTATACTCTAAAAATAAGTCGTAAAATTTGCACTTAATCGGGTCTATGCCAAGAGCTAGAAAGCATCTTGCTTCAGCAGTTACAGCCCAAGCAACAAATATGTACCCTTCCCTTATAAGAATATTTATGTGGCCTCGTAGTTTATTTCTCTCTACTAGATCATCATGTAACCAATAAGATATTCCTTCTTGTAGGTTTTCGTCTTTAGTAGTCGTTAAAGAACAACTTACTAGGGTAGGGTGTTTCTCCTTCGAGTCAAAGAACTCGAAGTCGATAAAACAATATTTCTTTCCGCTCATTTTAGTCCTGTTAGTTACTGTTTAGTTTTCTTTGCCCATGTTGTGTGTATTGCTTTGGTCAACACTAGCACATATTTATCTTCACTTTCAAATATTAAAATAGATTCTTTTGTTCTGTATCCGGCAAAGCAAGGTTCTACTAATGCAGAAATAATTCCCTTACCATTACAAGCGTTTAACATTCCACTACCGCCATGTTTAGAACTGATAGTTTTTACCCCATCATCTCCACGCTCAACAAAACCATATTCTTCATTAAGGATGTCCGTAAACACATCACCAAACTCATTGTCCTCTTTAGTAGAAGTTCTAGTTACTAATACCTCAACTCCCTTAGCTCCTTCTTGAGCATCATTGAAATGCAATAGAACGGCATGAGTACAGCCTTTACCTTTAAGCTCTTTAGCTACTGATGAACATTCATGTCTATAGCCACCAGACCTAGGACGAAATACGATCACAGACCTTATATTTAATTCGTTTAAACGTGCTTGCACCTTATTCGCTATCCTGCTGTTAAAGGTCCACTCTTGTTCGCCAAGATAGTTTCTAGCTCCCTTGTCCCTTTCATTGTGTCCAACAACTAAACCTACAACGGGCCTTACGTAACCCTCTTCGCTTAGATCAGGTATCGGTGTTTCAACAACTACCGGCTTAGTCTCCTTCTTCTTAAATATTCTCTTAATCCATCTCCATAATCTCATTCTATATTCTCCTTAACTTTAATTGTTATCTAGTATAATTCTCTCTGTAATGAGATTTTTACCCTACATCTAGTATAATTGGTCTAAATTCTCACCGTAGGGAGATTATCGGGATTCTCTCTAATTGTTCGGGATTTTATCCTTATTCTTAAAGTATTCACGGGCATACTCGTCCATTCGGTCGTACAAAAAACAAGAGTAACACGACTCAGATATATCGCAATCACAGTTCCTTGTTTGATATTCCTTCCAATCGCAAATAAAACCGTGAAGCTCTTTGTTAACCTTCTCAGCCTTCTCTAGTTTATTGGCGAGGGACCCATTCTTTTTATGTAACATTTTAATGTCAGTAAGCTGTCGTGACATAGTTTTGTTACACTCATCTATTTCTTTTTGTCGGTGGTTCCAAGCACATTCAAGCTCTGAGATATGCCCCTCAAATTGTGGTAGCCAATCTTTTTTATTACTTAACCACTCTTCAAACGTTTCTTTACTCATCTAGCTCTCCGAATAGTTCTTTCTCTACATCTGCATAATTTCCGTACTCAGTCATGTAATGTTTATTAAACGCTTCCCTTAATTCACTAGGAGTTATCTCAATCTTAGGCTCTTCTATCTCGTAGGTTAGGGTTGCAGAGATATATCTCTTTGGAATATTTACTTCACCCTTCAATACTGCGAACTCCCTAAAATCGTTACCCCTAACCGTAGGTGGAACCCAAACCTCTATCGTTTTAGTTTTCATATCTCTTCTCCAATACCTTTCCGTACTTCTTAAGCATAGCTCTAGCGTTTAAGCGCTTTCTTCTTATCTCTCTATCAACCATCTCAGGGTCAAAGCGTCCGTAAGGTGCTGAGACTCTCATGTAATTATTCTCTTTTATTTTCTCTAACTTATTTATCGTTAGATACTTGAGATTACTAAACTCTGATCTTGTCATATGTCCAACTCATCTAGGTCAATCTCTTCTAAGGCCTCCGGCCTATAGTAGTCAGAGGGTTTAAACGACTTAGTTTTATTGTTAGCCTTCCCTACGATTGACTTATCCTTATATTGGAATGTTTCGATGAAATGCTTGAATGAACTCCAAGACGGAACTCCCTGCCTATTGGTCTTGTCCTCTTTCCAATCATAGCAGAGCTCTTTGAACTCATAGGTATCTGCTTCTCTATTAAGAACTCTCTCCACAACCATTCTATTGAAGCCGTTTAAACTCTCTACTACGTCCTTCCAGAATGTTCCACCCTTGTAACAAAGATCATAATTATGTGGGTTATGTCTTGATTTATGGAGAACGTAATGTCCTAGGTGAGCAAGAAACTCTAATTGCTTAGGTCCTAACTTATCCTCTGACATAGCAAGAGTATCAAGAAAGTTTCTTTCCTTAGGTGTAAAATGATCGTTCATCTTTTCGTGTGTAAGATCAACTTGCACGACTCTTCTCTCATCATATTCTACGTGAAACTTATCAGAAGGATTTGAGCAAAGGATATAAGAAGCAAATTGCTCCTCACTTTCCTTAGTCTGCTTATGCTTCTCATTATATGTTACCATAGTATTGATTAGCTTCTTTCTTAACTTGTTGCCATCAAAAGAACCTATTTCAGTATCATCATCAATACCTACTACTCGTTTGTTCTTGAGATCAGCATTAAAATCGGATACAACTCCATTAAGAGCTAGATAATAGTCACCTACTACGGCCATCATGGTCTTCATAAAGATAGTCTTACCGTTACCTCTATTCCCACGAAGGACTAGAAAGGAATGGTGTCTACCTGTCATGGCATGGCAAAGCCAAGAAAGAACTGCCTTTCTATCTGCTTCGAGAGGAATAAGGTAAAGGAAAAACCTTTCAAACAACTCTGGTGCAGATACTAACCATTCTTCCTTGGCATCTGGAAACTCCCTTCTCCATGAAGGGGGTCTATATGTATTTAGATAAGTTAAGCTAAGCCCGTACTTTTCGCCCTTCTCCATATATTCAGCAGAATAGGCATCGTACTTGACTGTAGCTATTGGCATGGAAAGCATAAGTTTTTTACGCTCGTCCTTCTTAAGTCTGTTAATTAAAATTAGTGGGTCTAGGTCACTGACTATTTCTCTCTCACTCTTATTAAAGATCAGTATCTCCTTAATTGTCCTAGCGTTTTGAAATAGAATGTTTTGCTCCATAAAGCCATCAAGGTCTTTCTTAGCTTCACCGTCTACTTCTACTTCGGTATTCTTGGGCTTAATCTTTGGAAGTATCTTCTCAGCTAGTTCAATGTATTTAGACCTTGGCAAGGTGTTTAAACCCTCTTCTGCCACTAACTTAGGGAAGCATACTTGTATCCCTTCGTTCTTGAACTTATTGATCGAAACCCTGTCATGTCCACAAAAGATGAAGTTTGAGGACTTACTCATTCGACTCGCTAGTTTATCTACTGGTGTCATTGTCTTGCCCCTCAGTAGCCTTCATAAACTCCCTAAATCCTAGTACCAATAGTGCGCTGATAATCTCAGACCTAGCCCTCTCCCTTGTCGTGGAGTTCTCTAGCATCCTAAGTATCTTACCCATGGTTCCATCTATAGAAGCGGTTACTAGCACCTTCTTAGACTTAAACCTATCATCCATCCATCCATCCACATCAGGTTCTCCGATGTTCTCAAGTATGGTGATAATGTCCTCATTAGGTGACATAAATTCAAATTGTAATTCACTATTTAATTTTCTCATTCCGGTATTAAGCACCAATGAAAAAGAGGAGTCAATTATTATTTTAAATTATTTTAAAGTATATTATAAAAGTGCACTATTTGTTTAAACGCTGTCATTGATAACACTGTGCGCTTTACTTTTCGTTACTTGGTTTTTATACTCTTGCTATATTCGCAAGAGCGGTGGTGTTGACGAGTACTCTTTTTATACTACTACTGAATACTTCTTCTGAACTAACAAAGTACCTTTTTGTTGCTAACGTCTGCGTTATATATTATTTGAGAGTGTTTAAACATGGCAAAGAAGAAAACTAAATCACAACAGGGTAAAGCTTCAAAGAATAAGGGCAAGGTGGGAGAACGTGAAGTTGTTCACCTGCTTAAAGACTTTGGTTATGATGCTCGACGAGGACAACAGTTTCAGGGAAGTCCTGATTCTCCTGATGTTATTGCAGAAGATTTCCATGATTGTCATATTGAAGTGAAGAGAACGGAAGCCTTGTCCGTTTATGCAGCAATGGAACAAGCTAAGTCCGATGCCTCTTCAGATCAAAGACCTATTTTATTTCACCGTAGAAGTTCTAAGGAATGGTTAGTTGTTATGGAAGCCAAGGAGTTTTTGAAGCTCCTTGACTCGTTAATGATTGATTCTATCTAAAATTGGACTATGCCCGTCTTGATTAATACATACCAGACCACCGCAATTGGCACGAGAATCCAAGTTCTGTGCCAATTGATGTATCTATATGGTTTTCTCATTTGGATGTCTCTAAGGTGGTGTTGCGGGTCCATTTAGTAAATTGCCCTACCTCTTCCCCTAATGCTACTGCGTGCATTATGTTAGCCTCGAATGAATCTACTGACTTAGCTAGCTTTTCAAGTCTCTCTTCTAACTCGTTTAAACAATCTAATAGTCCGTCTCTAGTACTATCTAACTCATGGCGTAGATCGTCCCAACCAATCTCACAATTTAGCATTTTATCCCTATCCACTAATTTGATTGCCTCTTCTAAATCTTTTAATACTTCAAATTTTCCTGTACTCATATTGCTTTCCTTATTGTTTGAACCTAGAATCAAATTAGCCTTCTAGGTTATTCATTTTTTCTTGCCTCGTTTAGCCCTAGTAAGCTTAAATTACTTGCTAGGGTTTTTCTTTCTTAGCTGTTCAATGTATTCCTGCCACTCACTCTTTTGATCGTATGTCATTGTCACGGAACCTCTAGCCGCCTTTAACTCTTCTATTCTTTTGTCTACTTGTTGTGGACAATAACGTTTAAACGCCTTGTCGTCATACCGCTCAATATTTGTGTAGCCTCGTTCCCTTATCGCTAGAAGGTGAGGTAAGCTTAAGTATTTACTCGGGTTGTGTATCATCATTCCCCCTCCCTTTTCTCAGCACATGCGTTACATATGTCTACTTGTTCCCCTTCTACTATCGCTCGATATAGCTCCGTATCTGTTCCGCAATCACAACAGATTATTCTACAAAGAGTATCTACATCACTCATTATGATGCCTCTTCTTGGCTTTCGAACTCCCATTGTGCGCTCTTGTAATCGCTAGGAGAGTAGTAGAGCTCCTCATTTTCTTCTGTATCTTTGAACCTATGCCAAGAATACTCACCATCAGCCCAATTATTACAGCCTTCTTTGAAGTCTACGCTCTCCATATCAAACTGCGCTTCTAGTCCTGCGGGTAGGTTTTCTAGTGTTTCCTCATGTATTGATTCTAGGAAATTTAAGTAAGCGTTGCTTACCTCGTCATCATTTAGTCCGTTGTAGTCTTCTCTTAAGATTTGATCTAGTGTTCTCATTAATGCCTCTCTTTTACGTGGTTGGTTGTGGTGGTAATGATATGGTTCCACCCTATTCTTATGCGCAAATGTGCGCCTTCTTGTTTAATTACTTGTCCATTTACTAGCTTACCGAAGTATTCAAGGTGGACTATCTTTCCGACTATGCTCATGCTGCTAACTCCCTTTGTATGTATTCAATACATAACTCATGTAATTGTCCTAGGTGCTCATCTAGTGAAAAACAGTCATCCCACTCCACTGATAAGTTTTCTTTATCTATGTGAAGAAAACCAATGTTCGCTGCGCCACCTGCTTCTAAGCCTTCACTTGTTCCGTTGATATGAAAGATATGAAATCCTCCCTCACTGTCCTCTATTTCAAATATTGCTAGGTTTTTCATGTCTTTAAATGCGTTGAATAGTTCGTTTTTCATTGTTATTTCCTTTGCCCTTGTCGGGCGGTTATTTACTTTGGATACTTAAAAAGCTTTCTTGTAAAAAACCATTAAAACCTTTTACGCTTAAGTCCATATTGCTACTTAAAACGCAGTCATTCTTACTTGTCTTAAGTCTTTGTATCCAAGTGTTATAGCCTTTAATAGCTACCTGCTCTCCTGATATAGTCACAAAGAGGGTAAACCATTTATTTTTATTAGCTTTCCTTTCTTTGTTTACTTCCTTAATTGCAAACTCTATTTCCTGATTCATGCTATTCCCTTTGCCCTCAATTATGAGGGCGTTTAAACGTTTAGTTATTTTGTTTTTGGCGGTACTATTGTCATTGTCTTTTGACAACAAGGGCATATTGGAGCTCCATATTCTTCTAGCCACTTATTACTTAATCTTGCTGCGTATTCGGTAGCTTCACATATTGTCTTTAACATTCTAGTTGATTGCTTCTTTTTACCGCCTTCACTAGGTGAAAAGGTAGGGTGAGGATAAGCACCGATAAGATCAATTATTGCGTTTAGCTTTTCTTTAAGTTCATCTGATGCAATTGTGGCGGTCATTTTACCAGTTAATCCAATTGCTAACGCCATCTTACGGAAATTCTTTCCGTGACCTTCTTCTGTTCCAAGGATAGCGTGAATCATTTCATGAGCTACTACGTCTAAAACTCTATTGCCATCATCCATTGTTGGAGTAAGGAAAATATGTGACTTTCTATCTCCACTTACTTTTTCAGACCAACACTCACCTAATGTGGTTCTCTTAGCTGTCCCACGTCCGGTACTTGGAAAACCTACAGATATGTGGACTTGAGGAAACTTATGTTCCCCTAATACCTTGTCAGTGAATAATTCAGTTTTCATCATTTGAAGTGAATCTTGTAACCATTGTTCCCTTGTCATTGTCGTCATGTTATTTCCTTTGTTTTGTTGTTAATTAGTTAACGCTTTTATAATATAGGTGTTTAAACTATGTCAACACCTATACTAAAAAAAGTTAAATTATCTTATTCGTCACTTTCTCCCATGTGATATATAGAGACTACACCATGTTCATCAGCTAACATTTCTATCAACCCTAGATGATCTGCTACCTTTAAGTAGGTGAAAGTTATACAGCTACCCCACTCTTTAGTTACTTCAAGTATCTCTGTTAAGTGAGATAAGGAAATACTGTTATCTGAAATAGCCAATACTAGATTAGCCACAATTCTTGCGTTTGTTCTTTCTTCTTGCGTGTAAACTCTCATGTTATTCCTTTGTTATGTGGCGTTAATTGCCCTTTATCAGATAGAACAAGGTATTAACCTTATCCTATCTATAAATGATAATTACTTTATTTCTAAGCTTACTAGCCCTTTACCTTCAGAGGATAGTCTATTGATCAGGTGGTTAAAGTTAGACTTTAATTCTTGAAGATATTCTATTTCCTTAGCGTATGAAAAAGCCTTCGCATTATAATCCGTATCATGTGACAAGGTGGCAGATACTAGGTGGTTTTTTCTAGTAGAGCTTTCCGAGTTTAGAAGGTTAGATATTGTGGTTAATTCTTTTCTTGAGAGGCTAATAGTTCTTTGTGTTGTCATGTTATTTCCTTTGTTAGTTTGTTTAAAGTCTTAATAAGCTTATAGAATAGGTGTTTAAACTATGTCAACACTATTGAATATATAATTGAGTTTTTATCTTATTAGTGTATATTTATATAGTGAGCTGCGTTATAAGGGGTTTTTGATGGCTAATATTATTGATAAGGATGCGTGCAAGGTACGATTATTGGACCGATTTAGTGAAGGTTTAAATCCTACCCATGCTTGTCGTTTGTGTGGTGTTAGTTATGGTACTTATATCTCGATGCGGAAAAAGGATAAGGTTTGGGCTAGTCGTGTCGATTCGATTAGGTCTGAATATAAATCAGAACGTATTGAGGTTTTACTTGAGAAGTTAGCTGAAGGTCATGATCAGATTGAGGAGTCATCAACGTGGACAGAAGAGAATGAACTTGGCGAAAAGATATTAAAGACTAGAAAGGTAAAGAAGTTACCGCCAAATGATAGAGCTATAATGATGCTCGCTAAGAAGTATGCCAAGGAATATACCAGTACCGAGATTAATGTTAATCATGAGATTGGTATTACTATAAAGGATAGGGCATTAACTGTAGAGGAGCGCATGCGTATCCTTCAAGATGATAAAGAAGAAGGGCAAGCCATTGATATCATTGAATATACAGAGGTGTAGTGTTTAAACGGTGGTGCTAAGCTGCTGAAATTATTGAGAGCTTGTTTAAACTTGTTGATTTTAACCCCCCCTACATGGATACAATAGATGGTTCTTGTTTGTAGCCCACTTAGAAAAATTTTTCATATTTTTACAGAAAATTCGACTTTTCACTTACCCCCACATAAATTTTTCATATTTTTACAGAAAATTCGACTTTTCCATCCTCTCGCCCCTTAAAATTTTATGTTAAAATAATCCCATGAATAATTACAAGCTTGTCTATGACAGAAAATCAGGTAAAGATAAGAGAGTGTATTTGAAGAGTCGTGAGTGTATAGCTTGTTGCAAGCAATTTAGGCAAAAGCCTAAGTATAATCATAAGGAGTGTCCGAAGTGTCGAAAGAAGAAGTAAAGAAATCAGAGAAGAAAGCCCCTAAGAAGGAATCTAAACCTAAAGCTGCGCCTAAGAAGGAAGCTAAGGAAAAGGTATTCCTAGGTAAATGTACTGAAACAGGTAAAGACCTATTCAAGGAACTTTAACTCCAGAACAGGAACAGGCACTAATATATGAATCGAATCTAATAGAGGATTTGAGTCTATGTTGGCAGCCTCACCCTGTTCAGGCGAAGATAAAGAACAGCTTATTCTCGCAAGGAAAGAAGAAGATATTTGTAGAGTGTGGACGGAAGTTCGGTAAGACGGATTTCCTTATCTTCATTCTGTACCGAATTGCGCTTAGTCAGCCCAACTCGGCTTGCTACTATATATCCCCTCTTCAGAAACAGGCAAAGGAATTGATTTGGGCTAATAATAGGCTCCAACTATTCTTCTTGCCTAAAGTAGACCCTAAAACTGGGCTTACTCCTACCGGCCATAATCAACAAGAAGCCTTCAAAATCTATGAGGAATTGAAGGAGCGATATATGGCGGGAGAACCCAATAACACTGAAATGCGTATTAAGTTCAAGAATGGCTCTTTCATTAAGTTGGATGGGAGTGACCAATATGAATCTTATCGTGGAATCAACCCTCATGCCATAGCTTATGATGAGTTTAAAGATCATCATCCTAGATTCCATGTGGGTATGGACCCTAACTTAGCCACATTTAATGCCCCACTTATTGTGGTTGGTACACCTCCAGTAGGAGAGGATGATAATGGGGACCAATTTACGGAGTTAGCTGACTTCTGCATGAAGGACCCTGAATCAGAACACATACATAGCACTCCATATGATAATCCGTACATTTCAAATGAGTGGTTAGATAAGAAGAAAGCAGAACTCTATTCAAGGGGTAAAGAGGATGAATGGCTTATTGAGTATATGGCCCAAAGGATTAAGTCAGGTTCGAGAAGCATTTTTCCTATGTTTGATGGTCCTAGTTTTCTTCCCAGTATGGATATGCCTACTATTGATGAAGATAAGCCTGTGCACACTGTTCACTATCGCCCTTACTCTGAGTGTTGGGAGAAAGTAACCAAATACCATAAGGATTGGGACTATTTCATGGCCTTTGACCCTGCTAGTGCCAGTACATTTGCGGTTATTTTTGGTGCGATTAATAGAAAGAGTAAAGAGGTAGTACTCCTTAATGAGATATACGAGAAGTCTAAGATGAAGATGACTTCTAAGAGGATATTCAGCCGAGCGATGGCTATGGCTGATGGATTCCCAGTCCTTATCGAAGATATTCGAATGATTTATGATACTGCGGCTACTTGGTTCCAGAATGAGGTTAATGACCAATTTGGGTACAATTTAGAGCCGGCAATGAAGGATATTAACCGTAAATCTAATAACGAGAAGGAAAACCGTTTAAACCTTATTAAGGATATGCTGTTTGATGGCTATTTAATCCTATCAGATCAATGTCCTTGTATGGCGTGGGAAATTGCGAATCATAGAACTGATGAACATGGTAGAATCCCTAAGGAAGACGATCACCTTCTGGATGCTTTCCGCTACGGTTTAGCTAACCACCACTACAACTCGATTCCTCCGAAAAGATTGCCTACTGACCTAAATAAGCGTTACCATACCATTGAGTCAGATATGAAACGAGATAGAACGAATAACTCACCCTTTGAGCGGGTACTAGGAGAGTATTATGAATGAATTATCAATGGCTTTGAGCCTTTCAGCCTTTTTCTGTGCAGGAATCACAGTAGTGTTTTCTGTCCTAGCCTATGCTAAAGTAGTAGGAATGGAAAAGTCTACTCACCGTATTCAGCAGCAGTATGTCCCATTAGAAGAAGAATATATGGGTCCAACTGGTGAAGAATTGATGAAGAAGATGAATAAGGCCTTTTACCCCGAAGAGGATGGACAAGTATGAAATCAGCCAAGGTCGCTGCCCTAATCAAGCTAATTCAATCAGTTAAAAAAGGTAAAGAAAATGAGTAATATAGAATCCTTTGACGATTTTTATTCGACCGAGAACAATGCAACGGCATTAGAATTAAGTCCGTTTCAGTTTAGAGAGGATAAATCTAAAAAAGCTACTCTTGAGTGGTTATTTCAATGCTACGACAATATGGAGAAGAACGGATTAAGCCGTTTTATCACTTATCGTCGTTATCAAGCCCTATATAAGGGACTTCATTGGCGTAATTATGATACTAGGGACGTAAATAGAGAGACTTCATCTTCTCAGCGTAAACCTAGAATGGTTACGAACTTCGTACATGAGATGGTAGAGGCAAAAGTTGCCCAGATGGCCAGACTCAGAAGTTCTATTGCACTAATACCTAATAATAATGAGCAATCAGACATTAATAATGCCAAAGCCTGTAAAATGCTTCTCGATGCTAGAGCATATGATCTACATATCGAAGAAGTTTATCAGAAAGCAGATCGAATCAAGTACATATTCGGTCACTCATTCAAATTTGTAGAATGGGACAAGGATGCAGGACCTATTTCTCCTGCTTACAAGAAGGTTCAAGGAGGCAAGGATGCCAAAAAGAAGCTTAAAGAACTGGGCGGGGAGCCTATTCATATTGGCGATGTTACTGTTACTCCACTTGGTCCTGACAGAGTATTTGCTGAATTAGGCAAAGAAACTTGGGAAGAAAAGGACTACATAATTAAGCTAGAGTGGGTACATATTGAAGCTTTAAAGGTGATGTACCCTAAGCATAAGTCCGAGATAATGGAAAACAGAAGGAATCTGTATGACTATGAGACTTCAGAACTTACTCGCCCGATTGATATGGTCATGGTTAGAACTTTCTACCACAGAAAGACTAAGTATTTTCCAGAGGGTGCAATTATCAAGCATACAGATGATGTTATTCTGGAATGGAACGACTTTCACTATGAGCATGGAGAACTTCCATGCGTTCCAGACACTGATATTGATATTTATGGAGAGTTCTGGGGAAGATCATTTATTACCCTCATTGAGCAAATGCAACGCATGCACAATAATATACAGTCAGGAATCGCACGAGACTATTCGATTGGTTCTGCACCGAAATGGATGGTCCCCAAGGGTGCTTGTGATTTCCACGACTTAAATAACGAATTTACGATTGTAGAGTATTCAGGGCCTCAGGCTCCGGTACTCGTAGAGTCTCGCCCCACCTCTAACCAAGCGTTTGAGGTACAGGACAGACTAGAGAAATATATGTCTAAATCGAGCTCAGTTTACGATGTTAGTCGTGGTGAAGTTCCTACAGGCGTAACGGCAAATTCTGCCCTACGTTTCTTAGACGAGCAGGAATCTCAAAGGATTGTTGTTCAGGAAAGAAAGCGTAAAACTACTGTAATTAAGGTTAGTAAGTTGATGCTATCTACGATGGCTCAATATTATAAGGCTTCTGATGGTAGAACAGTTCGTATTCTTGGTGAAAAGAACCAGATTGTTATCGAGGATATGAAGAAGGCTGATTTTGGTAAGATTTATGATGTTCGTATTCAGAACTCCCCTGCACTACCAGACAGTAAAGCAGGTAAAATCGCAGCCATAGTTGATTTAAACACAGCCACTCAGACAGACCCTATTTTCAGAAGAGAGCATGTTGTAGATATGCTCGATCTTGGTATGGATGAAGC
>Ga0208643_1000185_pt1 | contig 41747 bp, 55 predicted proteins | sample VirMetDEL_Nov_12_FD_184516 | JGI IMG/M metagenome (GOLD analysis project Ga0208643, IMG submission 184516) | Aqueous microbial communities from the Delaware River and Bay under freshwater to marine salinity gradient to study organic matter... | ecosystem: Environmental > Aquatic > Marine >...
CCTTGGACAAAGCCTTGGAACAAATGAACCTAGGTAACGGCTTATACAAGCAAGCACCTCACATCGGCTTAGATCAAGGTAAAGATTCATATATGAGTCACGATCAACTAACAGCAATAATCTGCTATCTACATCTTACAGGTCGTAAAGATAAGATCAAAGAGATACTAGCAGCTTTTAAATATGGGATAAGCTATAACAATGTAGATAACAAGTTTAGACCTTATCACCCTAGAGATTTAATCTTCTATGGTATTATTAAGGGTTCATTTATTGCTTATCTATTCTTACCACTACTGTACTTGATAACGTTGTTTACTTTCGCTAGAGAGACTAAGGAGAGAAACGGTATTGAGTTTAAAAAGACAGACAGTGAGATACTATATTATATAAGTAGAGAATGCACTAGTGTATTTAAACCTATTAATTTCATATGTGAGAAACGTGTGAAACAAAGGTTTGGTAGTTGGGACAATCTATTTGATACATATTTTAAGGATGATAACCATCCAATTAATAATATAACTAATAAATAGGAGGCAGTATGCCAGAATTTTCAAATGACTTTTTACATAAAGTATCTGCCGGAAAGGTTAAAGGTGCTTCTAATGTTTACAAGTTTGGACAAGCAGAAGTAGGTGGTACTTTCACTACTGTTTCACAAGACTTAACATATAAGACACCTATAGCACCAGTTAGTCTAGAGATAGTCTCAGATAATGCAGGTGACACTGCGTTAGGTCTAGGTGCAAGACAAATGGCTGTATCAGGTATAGCAGCTGATTATACAGAACTTACAGAGATAGTAGAGCTTAATGGTACTACTGCTGTGCCACTACTAAATCAATTTCTTAGAGTATACAGGGTTGCCGTGTGTTGTTCAGGTACATATGCTACAGAAGCAGCCTCTTCACATTTAGGTAACATTACTGTACAAGAGACAGGTGGTGGTGCTGTGTGGGGTAGTTGTCAGACATTCGGTGGTATGGGTATGGGTAGTTCTCTTATAGGAGCTTTCACTATACCTAAAGATCATACAGCTCATTTAATTAGAATGGTTTTACATTCTGAAACAGCTAAGGCAGTAGATATAGCATATTTTGTACGTGAAGGTATTGACCAAGTGGTTGCACCTTTTACACCTATGAAAATGTCTAGTCTAGATAGATCACCCGAAGGTGGTACAGTAAGTGTACCTAAAGGATTATCAAGAGAATTAACAGGACCATGTGACATAGGTTATATGGCTAAGACAGCATCAGGAGCAGGTAATGCAACGGTGTCAGTAGCTTTCGATCTATTATTACTTAATAGACACGGATAGGAGGAGATTATGAGTGGAGACAACCATGATAAGATAATGGATAAACTAGGTGCTATACATACAGATGTAGCAGTACTTAAAGAGAAGTTTAAGAAAGTAGATCAATTAGAGACAAGGGTTAACAAGGTAGAAACTAAATTAACATTCCATGATAAGGTAGTAGGTGCTGTTGCATTAGCATCAGGTATTCTAGTTGCTTTAATTAAATATGGAAAACTATAGGGGGTAATTATGTTACAGAAAGAAACAACATTAGCAATTGCAGTATCAACAACTGAGACTGAAGCACATGCTATCGACTTCGATGGTGAGAGACTAGAAACTACCAAAGCAGGTGAGAGAGACTTTGCTTTCTCTGTAAATGGTACAGCAGCTACATACACAGTACAAACATCATTAGATGGTACTAATTGGGTAGACTTCGATGCAGGTACAGCTATTGGTTTAGGTGTGTACACTATCATCAGAGCAAATGATGTACTAGCTAATTACATTAGACTTAAATCTAGTGTAGCAACTACAGCAGTAGTAACCTTTATTGCAAGAAAATAATAGGAGTTAAAATGTTAAATTCTATTCTAGGAATTATTAACAAGTTTATTCCAGATCAAGATGAAGCAGGTAGAGTTGCTGTCAGTCTGGAAAAAGAGTTTACAAAACAGATGGAAATGCAACACAGTATTATCCAAGCAGAGACAGCTAATGGTTCTGGTAAGTGGAGAGTACGACTAATGTATATGTGTATGATAATGGTATCTGCACATTTCATTATGTATGATGTAATACCATATATAAGAACAGCATTTGATTTAAACTTTTATACACCTCAAGCACCAGAATCAGCAGAGCTATGGTCTTTTCTAAAGATTGGAGTCGGTGGTTACATAGGGTCACGTGGTGTTGAGAAATCAATTGCATGGTTCAAAGGGAAGAAGTAATGAGTAAATCAAACAAAGCTAATGAAGATATACTTAATAGTCTTCACTTGATGACAGCGGAAGTCATCGCAAAGATGTTTAAAGAAGCACAAGGTGAACCTGAGTTAATGCTTAAGGTCATCAGAGAGGCACGAGGTTTCCTCAAGGATAACAACGTGTCAGCAGATATAACAAGTAACAGACCAATGCAACAGATAGAGCAAGAGGTCAAAGTTGCTGAACTACCTTTCGAGGTTGAAGAGGATTAATTATGTACTCAGAAAAATACATAGAAGCGTTAAAGAAAGATTTTAGGAACTTTGCTGCACATATTTGGATGGAGCTAGACCTACCACCCTTAACACCTGTACAGAATAGTATGGCTGAATATATACAACATGGTCCAAAGAGATTACAGATTTCGGCATTTAGAGGCTGTGGTAAGTCTTACTTAACTGCAGCATTTGTCTGTTGGTTATTGTGGAGAGACAATGAGTTAAAGATAATGGTTATATCAGCAGGTAAAGATAGAGCTGATGCTTTTGCTATATTTGTTAGGAACATGATTAAGGATATTGATTTACTTAAACACATGGAACCTGATAAATCAAAAGGTGAAAGAGCTACTCAGAACATCTTTGATATCAGAGGTTGTAAAGCATCTGGTTCTCCCTCACTTAAATCTGTCGGGATTAGTGGGCAGTTAACAGGTAGTCGTGCAGATGTTATTATTGCTGATGATATTGAAGTAGTATCAAACTCAGCAACGCATGATCTTCGGGAGAAGTTAGCTCGGCTTGTAACAGAGTTTGATGCTGTACTCACACCAAGAGGTCGTATTATTTACTTAGGAACACCTCAGACAGAGTTGAGTCTCTACAACACGTTATATCAACGTGGTTATGATATGAAGATATGGACAGCTCTAATACCTACAGAGAAAGAAGCTGCAGGTTATGGTGCTAAGTTGTCTCAGTTTATTAGGGATTTAATGTTAACTATACCTAGTGGTACTACCACAGACCCCAAACGATTCTCGGACTCTGATTTAGCTGAAAGGAAATTATCCTATGGTCGATCTGGTTTTGCATTACAATTTATGCTAGATACAAGTTTGTCAGATGGTGACAAGTTCCCACTAAAGATAAATGATTTAGTCATATCTAATGTAAGTCAAAAATTACCTACTGAAATATATTGGTCTAATAATCCTTTACTTAAATTAAAGGAGCTACCAAATGTTGCAATGGGTGGTCAAAACTACTTTGCCCCTGAGACGCTCGATAAGGTGTCTCTAAGCTCTCCTGAGATGTCGGTGATGTCAATAGACCCTTCGGGGCGTGGGAAGGACGAGACAGCCTATTCTGTGGCTCTCATGCTACATGGTAATATCTTTGTCCCTAAGATTGGTGGATTTAAGGGTGGCTATGAAGATGAGACACTGATAGAGATTTGTAACATAGCGAAAAGATATAAAGTCAATAAGCTTATAGTCGAATCAAACTTTGGTGATGGTATGTTTTCTCAACTACTTAAGCCTCATCTAGGTAGAATATACCCCTGTGAGATAGAAGAAGTCCGGCAGAACATGCAGAAAGAACTCCGTATTATTGATACCTTAGAACCATTGATGAACCAACATAGACTGATAGTTGACCCAAGTGTTATACAGGATGACTATGATTCAGCAATGAAGAACTTTGAAACAGATAAGGCATTACAATATATGCTATTCTATCAAATGTCTAGATTATCGAAAGAACGTGGTTCACTGAAACATGATGATAGATTAGATTCACTTGCTATAGCATGTAAGTACTTTCTAGATATCTTAGACGTAGATCAGTCACTTAGAGCTAACCAGTTGAAAGAAGAACAACTCGATGCCTCACTAGATAAATTCGTAGCTGAATGGTATGAAGATAATGGTGGTACGCAAAATCGGGGACTTAAGCTATGGGATAGATCACGAAAAAGCTAATGATTACAAACACTTCCAATAGGGTGGACTATAGAAGAAAGAAAAATGTTACTCTATATACTACCTAGTATATACCTAGTATACCTAGTAACACCTAGTTATAGCTAGATACTATTCAGTATCCATACTATATACTACCTTCTATATTCCCCCTCTTATTATCATACTGTAATATTACGTATATATACATAATATTAGACTACAGTATTACGTATATATACCTAAAAGGAGATATAATGTATACAACACCACTTAAAGACCATGTGTATATCATGGGTACCCGTATAAAGATCACAATTAGTGACACAGAGTGTTCTGATGCAGAAGCCGATGGTTTGTATGCCTCAGAAGAAATAACGCTTAGAAGCCACTACAAGAGCTTAGAAGAGTATAGAAGAATATATACCCATGAATGCTTTCATGCTCTCCATGAGTTACTAGGTGTTCAACTGAATACTACAGTAGAGGAGATTATAGCTCATAGGGTTAGTCATATGATTGCTTATGAGATATTCTAGTTTCACTTACTTAGTTCGCTTAATATCCTAGAACTGGTATAATCAAGTGTTATATTAATGATTTATACTATATAGGGTATACTCAGGAGGTTACATGAGATTACTACTATTCTTATTTACATACATATCAGCATTGCTGCTACTAGTTAGTGTATACCTAAGTATGCTTAATTAGTTCGCTCAATATCCACACCTAGTAACAACAGGAGGTTACAGATGAAATCAAGAGAATCTATTATAGATGCAATATTAACTATCATATTCACTAGCAGCCTGTGCTACTTTGTGGATTCGATATACCATTGTGTTGCATAATGCAATAATCTCCCTACAGTGAGAACTCGGTGTCACAAAGTGCCACTTTCAGGTACTTAGAGAAATCACTCTCACTACAGGGAGAATTTATAAAAATTTCCAACAGGGAGTATATTAAACAAACCCGAGCGAGTTTCCCCCATCGAACACTTATTTGAAGACCCTAACACCTAGTACCCCCCTCAAACAATTAGTAACACCAAGCAACACCTGTCACCCTACTCTAACAACTGGTGCCACAAGGTAACACTCGGTGTAGTGGTATGACATTTGTTGTATTAGGTTGACCTACTATGGTTTATTAGTGTTGCAAGGTGCAATCTGGTGTTGCTTGGTGCAACTCTGTGTCATAATGACATAGCACTATCTTTTTTCAATTGAACACCTAGAACACCTAGGACACCACGTAACACCACGACTACATCAAGTGACACCAATACAAGCAGCATCTATATAGAGTAGCTTAGAGGTGGTACTGAGAGGCTTAGAGGTGCATACCTAGTGTTACCTAGTGTACATGTAGTAGATACACGTTCCTTTATATACATTATTATCAGCAGTGGTACCTAGTGACTACCGCTAACCGCTTGATATCAGACCTGTCAACCACCTAGCACTATGTTTTTTCACCTTTAAGTTACTGATATTATAGGAATAAGTGAAGAAAGTATGTACTAGGGCTAAATATTATTTGACAGCGGTCGATAGGTCTGTTAGTATGATTGTAGACCTTGACTAGCAAATAGCTACTCATTAAAACACACTAACTAAGGAGTTAAACATGTGTCATAAATCTTTGAAACTACACCAGACAATCAATAAGGTGGACGTTAGAGGGAAGTTGCGAGAGAAATCAGCACCTAAACAAAAAGTAACTATTAAACAAATTAAGGTTACTGATGCTGAACGATTTTTCTTGAAACATGAAGATGTATTAAACTAAAACAGGGGTATTTATGAAGAAATTACTATTACTATGTGCCATGCTATTAATATGTGAGGCAATGATATGCGAAACTAACCAAACAGGTGAGCATACGTATACCAAAATTGAACGAAACAAGTAAGCCGAAACGACTCAAATAGGGTCGTCTACACCTAGCGATTAGGGGTGTACTGATGAGTATCGCACTACATTCTAAAACCTGTCTCGTACACTTGGTAGTCAATCCGTGTACAAGATAAAAGACAGGCGGCTTAAGCTCCGAACATGGCTAGATAATGTAACTATCCACGGCTAGTCTATGCTTAAGATAAAACAGGCGGCATACTGCATATTCAAACTAATGTTTGAGGTGTAAAACTGCGTTATTGTATGTACGGTATTACTAGGTATAAACTAGCTAGTGAAAAAAGCAGGGGTTTTCCATATGTCACTGATACAATTGAACTCAAACAGGAAAATCGCTGTACAAACAAAAACAGGCGTACTCTATACCACTGATAGAAATGAACTCAAGTAGGGGTATGTCTTAGAACAATTAATAACACCTAGTGTTAAGTGGTGCCAACACCATTACTTCAAGTAGGCACTAGGTGTATTTATAACCGAAATACCAACAGGGTATCTTAGTCAATACAGGCTAACTGATGAGGTTTATTATGGTACAATTTATAATAGGACTAATACTTATGTATTGGTCAGCTGCTATAGGGTGGTTCTTACTATGTCATACCGTTAGAATAGTAGGTAAACTATGCAAGTAATACGTATTCAGAAAGTAACAAAGAAATCTAAGCTTAAAAAACAGGAGTTACGTGATAGAAAACAGAATAACAGACTGTTCAATCGCAGCTTTCAAGGTGGACTGTCACGTAAGTTAATAAGAGAACACGAGGAGGCAACTAATGCTAAAAGAATGGTATAAGAAAAGAACAACAGGGCAACTATTTGATGCTAAAAAGCAATTCATTAAAGACTTGAACTGTACTAAAATACACCTAAGTGAAATAAACATAGGGCTTATCTATACTAACTTAGATTACATAGATCAAGAGCTACATAGGAGATATATAAATGGGTAGATTAATCAATTTTCCAGAAAGAAACACAATAAGAATATGGCTTGTAATGCTTAGAGAAAGTAAGAACTTCCATGCTTTCAATGCAAGTCCAATAATCAAACCAAGAAGCGTAGCTTAATCAAAGTATCTAAATACATGGTGGTATCCCACTAACCTAACGAAAATGCCTCAATCGAGGCGTTCTAGTGCAAGGTTTAATATGCACTACTGATGAGTTAACAGGCGATTATGCCTCAATAGGAGATTACAATGACTAAAGTTACAACAACACCTAAAAAGAAAGCAGCAACAAAGAAGACAACAACACCTAAAAAAGCCGTGAAACTAACTATGAATCAATATGACATTCCAATGTTAGAAATTCCTACTAATACTAGACCTGTATTTATCTCAGTAAAGAAAGCCTTAGCTATCTTAGAAACTGAAAACGATGCAAGCTTAATCACTACAGTTGAGAAGTATGGTAGAGAGCTTACTAATATCTCTTATGGTGATGGTAAGTCATTCAATGTAGGGCTTGTTAAGATTGAGGCTGTATTAGCAGCTAAGAAACTGATTGTTAAAGCAGTAGCATAGTATGAAAACCAATGAGAAACTAGAATACTTTATAATACTAATACATACAGGGATTTTCCTCTGTATGCTTTGCTTCCTAGGAGAACTATAATGAATGCAAACTTTAGAAAAGGCAGAAAATACCAATTTACATTAGCTGACGATGCTGAGTGTTATATAAGTGATAAACCTTTAGTGTATATCGGTGTTATAGGTGGTATTTACAGGTTTGACTGGCTAGATGGTAGTGGTAATGGTCAGGGCTGTGCTAAACACTGGTTAAAAGATGGTCTAGTATCCTTTAAGGAGGTGAAATAATGAGAAGTCGTTACAACCCAATTATTATTCTAACACCGCAACAATCAGGTGTCCCACAAGCTACCAACAGTAAAAACCACTTGGTACTATCAACAGCATTTAAAGCAGCAGGTGTCAAGTTTAGACACTGTACAGGAGTATATAAAGGCGAAAAGGAGCCTAGTTATATGATTGAACTGACAGATGAGAATCTAGAAGTAGCTTTAAAGATTGGTAGAGAGTTTAGCCAAGAAAGCATCTTAGTTATGGACGAAGACGGTAAGGGCGAGCTTAGATATCTCAGAAAAGAAGGTATTAAGAAGCTAGGCTTTCTTAAGCTTACTAAGAGTAAACCAGAGGGTGACTACACTTTCGTAAATGATACTAATGAGTATATAACTTTTTCTTAAGGAGAAATTAACATGAATGCAAATTTTAGAATAGGAAGAAAATACAAGTTTACAGGTCTTACACCGTTTGCAGTTAAAGACAGTGAGATGTTATATGAGGGTTATGATAAAATTAATAAGAAGTATCTATTCAGGGATAGCTTTGGTAGTAGACAAGTTACTAGTTCTTCATGGCTTCTAAGAGGTTCTTGGAAAGATACTTTACACATTAAAATGGAGCTGTACAATGGATAACACCACAACACTAGGTGAAATACCTACTAAAAGATTAGAAGAGGTAGCTGCGGAGGCACTGCGTGACGCTAGGTGCTATAAGACTTGTAAGGACGGGTCTTATGAGGCTTGCCTTGCTTCTTATAACTATAAAGCTGTAATGGCTGAATTACATAGGAGAATTAAATGCTGACTTGTAATGCATGTGGTATGGAAGATACCTATAAAAGTAATGGAGATTGTGATTGGTGTACCGAGTGTGGTAGTGTAGAGCAGGGTTTTACGGAGGAAGATGATGAATAACTTACAACAACTTAAATACATGATTACTGAGCATTTCAGTAAATCAGATAGTCACAACATGAGCGTAGGGCTTACTTGGTATCACAGGGCACACAACGAGTGTCTTCTATTATCTCAAGTCTTTGAAATTGAATTAAACAAGGTGGTGGGAGTAGTAGCGGCTCTCTCACCTAATAACAAGTGGAGTCGCAACTTGCACGATGCATGGAACTTCTTAGATGAACCTAGCTTAGATACTAAAGTATGTACCTTTATGAACCAACGTAAAAAGGCGTTAGCTATACTGGAAGCATCAAGTGATGAGGAGATACTTAGTATCTTAAATGGTGATAAGACTAAGAACTTCTTCGGTAATATACTGTACTATAATAGCTCAGAAAGAGTTACTGTAGACTTATGGGCGTACCGATCTGTTAAACTTAAACCCAGTAAAAAGAACTTTAGGATAACTGAGCTTGCCTACAAAGAAGTAGCTCAAGATTTAAACTTACAACCTCACCAGTTACAAGCGGTGGTATGGGGTGTAGTTAGAGGAGCAGCCTCGTGACACTGGCTCAATATTTATATGATAAGTGTTTTGATAAAAGATTACAGGTATACTATGGTACTAATAATAATGAGCAAGATATCATAGCAGAAATATATCTTGCTAAATCAAGGGGTGAGATGATATATTGGAGACCTAGGGATAGGTTTTGGGGTTATGAATTAGCTAATGGAACTAGATTCCTCTTTAAAAGGAGAGAAAAATGACTAAAGAACAAGTAGAGTTTATATGTGGAGTACTAGATGGTATTAAACATACATTAGACCTAAAGAAAACTAATGAAGAACTAGTCAAGTATGCAGCTTACAACGTAGGTATTGAAGACTGTCAGAAGATTATAGCAGCTTATGCTAATGGTGATCTTGATACTATAGTTAATAGGGAGGAATAATGAAAGAATTAACACTAGGTAATGGTCAGGTGTTTATGCGTTACAAACAATCTATTGATAAGTTTCCTGTGATAACATTTGGTAACTTCATAGATACTAGTAAGTCTCGTAAGATAGGTACTAATGTTTCAAATGATGAAACTATTATAGAACATTTAGCCTTAAATTTCACTAAAACAGATAGTTTAGTTGTACTTAAAAAATATATTAAACAGATAGAGGAATTTCTCCTATCTGAGGAAGATTATCTACAGAGTTTAGTACTTATGGATTATTATTTAACACTGATGGGGGAATAATGGGACAAGAAACAGAAATGCTTGTTTGGAAAGCTATACTAGAAGTATTAAATGAAGCTAGTGTACAAGATCAGGAAGAAATATTCCAAGAACTAAGAAAGCAAGAAGAATATATGGTTACAAAAGGTTTTACATTTACATTTGAAAAGGTAATATCACCTACAGGAGAAGTTTTATGGCAGCGATCACATTAACATTTTTAGCATTAGTATTTATTTTATTAGCAGTAGCATTATTAATCGAAAAAGTCCTTAAGGAGGATAGAATGATTTTAGCACCAATTGGCATTTATAGAACCAAGTACAACGACTTTGACCTAAGACAGTACTTTGTAGACAGCTCAGGTGGTCTATACTCAGCTAACTTAGATACATGGGAGTTAAACCATAGAAAGAATCAAGACTTACTTAAGTGCTCTGATTCAGCTCTTAATAACGAGAAGCTTATTGTTAATTCACTAAGAGATATTAAAGGTAAGAAGGCTACTATACCGAGAATGAATCTTAACTTTAGTAGTTTAGTTAGAAAGAATGGCTTTGTAGCACTTAAAGTAGAACCTACAACTAGTCGTCACTTTAAGATTCACAGTATCGAAGATAAGCGTTCTGAGACTGTTAAGACTTACCTATACAGTGATAAAGCTGAATAGTTCACAGAGGTTTTTAGTAGTAGTCATTCTGTGGCTACTATTTATATTATGTTTTAAATTAGGTATATAACAAAGTCTTATCTATCAAGAGAGGGTAACTATATGAAAAAAGAAGTAGCTATTGAAGAGCTGGAAATGTTTCTAATTGAACTTTTAGAGAAAGAAAGGTTTGAATTTTTAGAACCATACATGAGCGCAGGTGAAGGTTGTCCGGCTAATACATTAATTGGGAGTCCATCAAAAGAGATACTGGATTTTTTGGAAACAAAAAACTTGGTTCGATATGGTAATAACAAAACTAGGAGTTTAAAATGATACTAACACTATTAGCAGCAGCAGTTATCACAACGAGTAACCCTGTAAAACAATGTGATGCAGTGTTGTTCTACAACAGCACAAGCTTACCATTCAATGAGTTTGACCAGAAAATGTATGACTTTAATAAGAAAAGGTGTGGTAAGGGTGCTTATATGGGGCTACCTTGTGTTAAATACTTTAGAAAAGTAGGTGAAAGAGATTACCACCTAGTATGTACAACAACAGAAGCCTCTAAATGGGAGTTTTCAAGTGAAAGAAAATGATATAGATGAAATTGATCTATTGATACAGGAAGCTAAGGAAGCTAAACAACGTGAGCGTGATTATAAACAACGGTTAAATCTTATTTGTCGTATGGCAGGTAATATGTATGACCTTAAGACTATGACTCATGCACAGGCTGTTATGGACGCTATTAAGTTATATAATAGTGCCTTGGTATTGATACAGGAAGAAGAATAATTAGGAGCTATAATGTTAAAAACACAACTAGAAATTGAACAAGAGAACTTACAGATTATGATTACAAAGGGTGTCAACGAGTTACAACAGGCGAAACAATCTGGCACAGTATCAGACCTTAAGCACAGCGGTGCTGTAGTACCTTACTACGTAGGTGGTCTAGCTAACAGTCTTAAGTTATACTCAGATCAAGTACTTATGGGTAAGGCTAAGATTAAAGCTTTACCTGCTAAGATGCTTACTGTGTTAGACCCTCTAGTTGTAGCACATTATACCGTGAAAGCACTTGTTGACTCAGCAGGTAAGAAGCATACAAATATTGTAGCCATAGGACAGAAGTTAGCTAACTATTTACAGACTGAATACAAGGTATCTCTTATGGATGAAGAATCTCACAAGAGTTTTGTAGGGTTTATACAAGGTACTAGCTATAAGAATGACAGACAGTTCAAAGTAACTAATGGTATCCTACTTAAGTATCACGCTGCTATCTCTAAGAATACACTAAGCTTTTACAAGTTAGCAACCAAAGCACTAGTAGCTTTATCTGATATAAGACCTATTGTTAAGAATCAGATTATGCCACCTATTTGTTTCATTAAAGAAAAGAAAGGTATTGAAACTAAAGTTGAAGTAGCTACATGGTTTAAAGAATGGTTAGCTGAAATGATTACACAGAATGAAGGTATGATTTTACCTGAGTACCATACACCTCTAGTTGAGAAACCAATTGATTGGGATTGTACTTATGGTGGGGGTTTTCATAGTCCTCGTTTTAAATACAGACTAATCAAGACACAGGTTGACAAGGAAGTGTTCGGTACTAAACCCGTTAAGACATTAGAAGCTGTCAATAGATTACAAGGTACTAAATGGAGAGTCAATAAGAAGGTACTAGAAGTAATGCTTGCATCTAGTGAGAATGATCTTGGTTGGGGTGAGTTACCAACACCTTATATAGCTAAGGATTATTTAACACCATGCCCACATTCAGATATTGATAATGAGTTTCTTACAGCGGAACAAAAGGAAGCTAGGAGAATATGGCGTATGCAATCTGCACCTCATTACTCAGAACAAGAGGCTAGAAACTCTAAGGTACTAGCTTCTAAGAGAGTGTTAATTGAGGCTAATAGGTTTAAAGATTATGAAGAGATTTACTTTGCTTATTTTTGTGACTTTAGAGGGCGTATATATCCCAAGGCTAGTAATCTGCATCCACAAGGTACAGACTATGTTAAAAGTTTGTTAGAGTTTAGCGAAGGTAAGGCTATAGTTAGTCGAACTGCAGAAATGTATTTTTTCATGCAAGGGGCTAATAGTTTTGGACACGGTTTAGACAAATGTACATTACAGGAGAAAGAAGCTTGGGTAATAGAGAATGAGTCTAGGATAATATCAAGTGCAGATAATCCTTATAATTTAGACTCATTGTGGCATGAATCAGATGAAGACCCTTGGTTATTTCTAGCATTTTGTTTTGAATTTAGAGACTATATTAATAGTGATTTAAATGAGGATTTTGTATCTCACCTACCAATTGCATTTGATGGTAGCTGTAATGGATTACAACATCTGAGTGCTATGCTACTAGATGAGGTCGGAGGAGAAGCCGTTAACCTAGCCTCTAAGCCTTCCAAACAGGATATCTATGATACGGTAAGGGTTAAGGCTGTAAAGCTCTTAGAAGACGACTCAGAGCCTCTGGCAGCAGAGTTACTTAAGTTCGGGATAACACGTAAGGCATGTAAAAGACCTGTTATGATCGTACCATACGCAGGTACACAGAGAGCATGTAGGAGATACATAATAGAACAGGTACTTAAGGAAGGTGGTCAAGATTTCTTTGGAGATAACCTACAAGAAGCTATTACAATGTACACAGCAGCAGTATGGGAAGCAATTAACCAAACTATTGTAAAAGGTAGAGAAGTTATGAGCTTACTTAAGGATATTGCACGAGAGTGTCTAGAGAATACAGGTGGTAATACTATTACTTGGATAACACCTAATGGCTTCGAGGTGAAACAGAAGATCACCAGAGTACATAACATAGCTGTTAAGACACCAATTGGTAACAGTATAAAGGAACGTGGATATATCCAGAACCTTGTACAAGAAGCCACAGAGGAGCCTAATAGACGTAAGCATGGTACTGCTATAGCACCTAACTTAGTACACAGCTTAGATGCATGTCATTTACAGGATACTGTATTGAGTATGCCGATTGGAACTAGCTTTGCCATGATACATGATTCTTTTGGCTGTCACGCTGCAGATGCAGAGCTTCTTAGTAAGAATATCAGAGAGATATTTGTTGAGATGTATAAAGATGGTGATTATATAAAGGGTTTTATGGGTGCACTAGGTGTTACCAGTATAGAGATACCAGAGAAAGGAACATTAGACTTGAGTTTAGTGTTAACAGATGAATTTTTCTTTTCATAAGGGTTAGATATGAACATTAAAGATAAAATAGATCAAATTAAATTAGCTAAGGTTAAAGTGGCTGTATATAGTGATAACATTGTGATATTAGGTGAGGAAGGACAGTTCCCAGAACCACTGGTACCTAATTACATAGACATAGGTGATGTATTGGATGAGATGCTAGAGGATATTGCAGAATTTGGTCTTTACAATGATATGTACTCACACCTTGAAGCTTTAAAAGATAAGTATAACTTATAATAAGTATTAGATTAGACTAATATAAGGCATTACCTAATTATAATACCTTACACAAAGAAGCCACAAGAAAACCCCAATGATTTCAAGTACTTCAATAGGGTGGACTATAGAAGGAAGTTGCCCCGATTGTGACTTCAATGATTTCAAGTACTTCAATAGGGTGGACTATAGAAGGAAAAACAAAGTGAATACTAATTGTTATACTGTACTATATAGTATAACACTGAATAACACAGTATATTCTCTTTATTTATCTCTTTATAACACCTACTAAAGAACCTATATGATACTATATAGGTAACTAAAACAGGATAAGACATGGAAAAAGAATACAAAGTGAATCCAGATGGTACTATTACATGGGTAAATAAATTAACACTAAAACCTCTAGAGGTTGATGTGGAGCTATCCGAGGACTTCATGGAATATGATGATCATAAATTATTTAAATAAAATTTAACCTGAGTACAGAGTATTGAGGAGGTGATCTTTTCTAAACTAAATTATCTAGGTGCCGCTCAATTGGTAGAGCAGCGAGATATAAATCGTGTGTTGTAGGTTCGATTCCTATCACCTAGACCATAACTAACATTGAATAATGGAGTTAACATGATTAATACAGTGTTTCAAGGTGACAATGGGTGGGTGCTAAACCATCTTAAGAATAAGAATGCAAAATTTGTAAGAAGAATTTATGAACATAACGTATACTACTTTGCAGCTAATAGAGTTGCACGTAGGTATTTAAGATCAACAAAATTAAAAAATCTAGGTGTAAAAATTAACCTAGAGCTAAACGCTTTTTCGTAGGAGAAAAACATGAGCAAGATTTCAGTAGTAACACCAATTGGTAAAGCAGAATGGTTCTCACTTAACAAGGTAGACAAGTTTGGTAATTATACTTGTACACTACAGCTTGAGGATGCACCAGAAACACACAAGTTAATCTCTAAGATTGATGAGTTAGGAGAGGGTGCTAAACCATATGCTAAACAAGAAGATGGTAGTTTTAAATTGAAACTAAAATTAAAATCCAACGGTCAGAAGAAAACAGGAGAGTTCTATAAAATTAACCCACCTGCAATCTACAACGCACTAGGCAAAAGACTAGAAGGCAAAGCTCTTGAAGAGTTAAACGTAGGGAACGGAAGTGAAATCCGTGCAAAGATTGATCTATCTGCATATGAGTTCCAAGGTAAGACAGGAGTATCATGTAAAGTTAAATCAGTACAGATTGCTAAAGTTGTAGAGTTCAGTTCAAGTGACTCAGGCTTTGGTGCATTAGAATCAGAAGAGATTGATGAAGGTGAAGCACAAGGTGCAAGTGAGCCTAAGTCTGATTATGATTTCTAATATATTTATACCAGTAGCTCCCACACCCGCTAGTCGTCCAAGGATTAGTAGGTATGGGAATTATTATCCTAAGAATTATACAGAGTTTAGGAAACAACTTTATATGCACCTTAAGAAATTACAAGGTAAACATAAAGCTGTAGAGAAAGCAGAGTTCAGTGTTGAGCTAGAGTTAATATGTAAGAAACCTAAGAAGCCAAGTAATCCATACCCAAGAGGTGATGTAGATAATTATGCTAAAGGTTATCTTGATGGTATTACCTATGCTCAACTCTTTTGGGACGATGATATACAGGTTGTAAAATTAAATATTACTAAACGATATCAAGAAGAAGGTGAAGATTATGGTGCCAAAATTACAATCGAACAGCTTACGTGCATTTGATATGTTACTACAAGCAGCTAAGGAATATAGTGGTGCAGAGTATAAATTCTATTCCACTGGTTTCTTTAGGTATGTTAGAGAGGGACACAGTACATTCCTAATTGAAGATATGTATATAGAAAGAGACTTCCGTGGGACACCAGTTGCTTCCATAATAGTCTCAGACTTTAATGACTTCCTAATTACAGAAGATATTATATTTGTATATGGGTATGTTATGAAAAACTCAGATCAATGTAAGAAGAGACTTGCTATCTTTGATAGGTGGGGTCTTAAAATAACAAATGAAACTGATGATTGGTATGTACTAAGTTCATTGGTTAAGGACTTGAAAGGTAAATAATGTTATATGAAAGAATAGATAAGAATGGTAATGTAATACGATTCCGTTTTTCTAAAGAGGATATTAGTATTATAGATAAGCATAAATGGTTTATAGATAATGTAGGTTATGCTACAACTATAATAGATAGACTACCTATTAGGTTACATAAAATATTAATAACTTCGGGTATAGTAGACCATATATCTGGTGACAAGTTAGATAATACCAGAGCTAACCTTAGAGTTGTTACTAAATCACAAAATTCTATGAATGTAGGTTTACGATTGAGTAATAAATCAGGTGCTACAGGTGTATTCAAGGTTAAAAATAGACTTAAATGGATAGCTTATATAAATATTTTAGGTAAGAGAAAAAATCTAGGTACTTTTAAATGCCCTATATTAGCTATACATGCTAGAAAAGTGGCAGAGAAAAAATACTTTGGTGACTATAGGAGACTGTAATGAGTACTGCAGGTATTTATCAATATAAAGGACCGTGTGATAACTGTGGTAGTTCTGATGCTAACGCACACTACACAGATGGCAATACATTCTGCTTTAGTTGCGGTATAGTTAATAAGGGTGATAAAACTGATTCTACAGAGGTTACAATGGAGAAAGAATATAAACCAACTTACATTGAGTACCCACAGAATATACGTGGTGTCAATGATATAACACTTAAGAAGTTTTCCTATGGTGTAGCTAATGCTAAACATGTAACACACTACTTTGATAGTAAGGGTGAGCTTGTAGCGGAGAAATACCGTGGTAAGGATAAAGCATTTTCTTGGTCAGGTAACGCTAAACAGGCTGTACTATTTGGACAGCAGTTATGGAAACCACACAAGAAGATTAGTATTACAATTACAGAAGGTGAGATAGATGCTATGTCTATCTCTCAATTACAGAATAATAAATACCCAGTAGTGTCAGTACCTAATGGTGCTAACTCTGCTAAGAAAGATATTAAGAGACAGCTAGAATGGCTGCTAGGGTTTAAAGAGGTTGTACTTTGCTTCGATAATGACAAAGTAGGGCAAGAAGCAGCAGAAGAAGTTGCTAGTCTATTTCCACCTAAGTTTGTACGGATTGCACACTTACCCCTTAAAGATGCGAATGATATGCTTAAGAATGGCAAGTCGTTTGAATTATCTACCGCATTAAGAGATGCTAAACAATACACACCTGATGGTATACTTCAAGGAGCTGCTATTGTTGAAGCTCTAATGAAAGAAGATAAAACTGTCTCATTTCCTTTCCCAGATTTCATGCCAGTTTCAACCAAGATGCTAGGTGGTATACGTACCAGTGAGCTTATGGTTATAACAGCCGGAACAGGGTCAGGTAAGACTACAATGATTAAACAGATGCAATACCATTACTTCAAAGAAACACAGCTTAATCAAGCTCTGATACACTTAGAGGAGCCATTAAAGACTACAGCTAAAGACTTAGTTGGAATCTCAATGGAAACAAGGATACATCTAAATGATTCCGTAGACCGTGATGAATATAAGAAGAGAGCAGAAGAGATTTTCCTATCTGTGGATACAGAAGGGCAATCAAGACTGAACTTATATGATACATTTGGTTCAATGGACAGCGCAGACCTTTACAATAAGATTAGATTCATGGTTAAAGGTTTAGACTGTAAGATCATTTGGTTAGATCACTTAAGTATATTGGTATCTGATTTAGGACAAGAGGGTGATGAACGTAGAGCTATTGATTCTATTATGCATCAACTTAAATCTCTAACAGTAGAACTAGATTGCTTTATAGGTTTAGTAGTACACTTGAATAACAATACTCAGACACCGTTTGAAGAAGGTGGTTCAATTACTATTAATAATCTAAGAGGAAGCGGAGGTATCAAACAATTAAGCGACAGCGTAATGGCTATCTCTAGAAACCAACAAGCAGAAGATGAAACTGAAAGGAACACTGTGAAGGTATCTATATTAAAAAATAGATTCTCAGGTGAAACAGGCACATCAGATAAGGTTACATATAATGGCTTTACTGGTAAGTTTGAACCTTACGTTGAATCAGATGGTGGAGGTTCCGGTGACTTCTAAACCAAAGGATTTGGACAATGACTGAAATTAGACAACAATGTAGTGTCTGTAATACGTTTAAAACGTATAGGAGCTACAGTAAGAAATGTGATACAAAAAGTGGCTATAGTTTAAAGTGTAAGGAGTGTGTAAAAAAAGAGTCTAAGGAGTATAGATTATCTAATCAGCCTAGTATTGTAAAAGAGAGACATGCTAGGAAGCGTTTAAATATGGAATTAGGTGATAGTTACATACGTAGAGCTATATCTAGTGCTATATCTAGAGCTAAATCGAAAGGGTATTCTAACTATGATACCAAGGAAGAACTTTTTAAATACTTGAAAAGTATAGGCGGTGTCCCTAGGTATTGTCCCATATTAGATATAGAACTAATATATGGTGGTGGTAGTATAGGAAACTCACCATCCCTAGATAGGATAGATGTAAGGAAAGGGTATACCCGAGGTAATGTTTGGTTCATATCAGCCAGAGCAAATATGATGAAGAATGATGCCTCCTTCAAAGAATTGCAAAGATTCAGTAAGTACTTCATAAACAACTTCACATCGTGGGGTAAGAAGAGGAAGAAATGAGATTAATATTCGACATAGAGACAGACAATTATCTAGAGTTATGTACCAAGATACATTGTATTGTAGCAGAGAGTTACGATACTGGTCAGGTCTGGAAATTTAAACCAGATGAAATCAAGGAAGGATTAAAACTATTACAAGATGCAGATGTACTTATAGGACATAACATTCTCGACTTTGATATCAGAGCTATTAAAAAGTTCTATCCTAAATGGGATACCAAAGCTAAGTTATATGACACATTAGTTGCTGCCAAGTTTGCATTCCCTGACATTAAAGAAAAAGATTTCAAACGTCTAGGTAATGTAATGCGTAAGCCTAAGAGCCATCAGACTGATCTAGATAAGCTTAAGTTACGTAACATAGGTAAGCATTCACTTGAAGCTTATGGTGTTAGGTTAGGGCTACACAAAGGAACATTTGGTAAAGAAGTAGGGTTTGAAACCTATTCAGAAGAAATGTTAGAGTACTGTGCACAAGATGTATCTGTGAATGCAAGGTTGTATCACAAGTTATTAAGCATGGAACTAGATGAAGAAATTTTAGAAAAAGAATTTGAAGCTCAACTTATATGCTTAGAACAATCCACATTTGGATTTAGATTCGACCATGAGGCAGCTTTAAAATTAGAGAAACAATTTAAAGAAGAACAAGAGAAGTTACAAGACGAGATAAAGTCTAAGCTCGGTGGTGTGTTTATTATACCACTTGAGATTGTTACACCTAAACGTAGTATTAACTATAAAGATGTAACACAAGCGTCTAGAACAGTAGGTTGTCCCTTTACGAAGATAATGGTAAAGGACTTTAATCCTACATCTAGACACGATGTAACAACTAGAATGATCGAGAGATACAATTGGAAACCTAGAGAGTTTGGTAAGGACGGTAAGCCCACACTGAGTGAAGAGGTGTTGGTTCATTGTAAACTTGAAGTAGCTGAACCACTCAGGAAACTGTTTACGTTACAGAAACGTATGGGAATGTTATCTGAGGGTAGGAATGCATGGCTTAAACTTTATAATGAAGATACTAAAGCTATACATGGTAGGGTAGATATACTAGGAACAGCGACACACCGTTGTACACATAGTAGACCTAACTTAGGTCAGATACCTTCTGTTAGATCACCTTATGGTAAGGAATGTAGATCATTATTTACAGTACCAGATGGGTGGAAACTCTTTGGTACAGATGCAGCAGGTCTAGAGTTAAGAATGTTAGCACATTACATGGCTCCATTTGACGGTGGTGCTTATGCTGATATTATTCTCAATGGAGATATCCACACAACTAACCAAGAAGCAGCAGGTCTAGAAAGTAGAGACATGGCTAAGACATTTATCTATGCTAAGATTTATGGTTCTGGTATTGGTGGGTTAGCTGAGACATGTAAGACAACAACTGAAGAGATGCATGGTATTGTTAAAAGTTTTAACGAGAACACACCTGCATTAAAGCAATTGACTGATGCTGTTAAAGCAGCCTCAACCTTTCGTGGATATGTTAAGTCTTTAGATGGTAGAAGAATACCAGTTAAGTCACAGCATTCTGCTTTGAATTATTTATTACAGTCATCAGGTGCTATCGTTTGTAAATATTGGATGGTAGAGTTTCATAGATTAGTTAAGAAAGCAGGTTATGTATCTGGTGTTGATTATAAACAATCAGCCTTCGTGCACGACGAACTCCAGTGGGCTTTCAATCCTAAGACTATTGAGGGTGAACTACTAGGTAAACTTTCTAGGCAAGCTATGGTAAGTACAGGTGAAAAACTAGGTGTAAGAATACCTCTAGATATCGGTTATGATATTGGAGATACTTATGCTGATACACACTAAGGATTAATTATGACTAATGAAAAACTGGTTGAGATTTTATTCAAGAATATGGAAAAGGATGATTCCAATAATATCTTCACTAATTATAATAACTTTACTAGGGATGAACATGTGTTTGAGCAGACTGTTAAACACTGCTTGTTCTTAGTAGACACTTTATTTTCAGAGAATGATAGATTACAGCGAACAGTACATAGGCTTTTAGAGATTAATTCAAATCTAAAAGGTAAGGATTAGTATGGGCGTATTAATAAGTTTCAGTAAATATAAAGCTAAGATGAACCAAGCTAGGTTCTATTGGAGAATGACATTGTGTAGCTACCAAGATTTAGCAAGACACTCAGGCATTACTGCAGAGAGAGCAGAGCGTTGGCAATTAGTTTTTCTAAAAGAAAAGAAAAAGGAAGAGGTAAATAATGGCAAGTGACCACGAAGAGTTTTTAACAGAATTGATTAGGCATATAGGTGCAACACTAGAACAGTATGAATATGATAATAATATTCTACTAAAGTTCGATAGTGAGATTGATTTAGAATATGATAGAACATTATCTTTTAAACTGGCTGACTCTCTACCTGATTCGGAGAGAGAAGAATTTGAAACTAAGGAAATTAAAGATGAACGGTAAGGTATACTTAGGAATTTCAGGTAAGATGGGTAGTGGTAAAACTACTCTATCTGATGGTATTATTACAGCACTTGGTAGTCTCAAGGTAGTCAGAGTATCTCTAGCTAAACCTATCAAAGATTTACAAGATATGATATATAAAGATTTAAACCTAACTATGCATGGTGATAAAGACCGTGAACTTTTAATAGCATTAGGAATGTGGGGGCGTAGTAAGTCTCCTGATTTCTGGTTAGAGAAAGCTGTTGAGAAGATGGAACTTATTGATGCAGATATTATTATCTGTGATGATGTGAGATTCTTGAATGAAGCAGAGTGGTTTAATAAGAATGGATTACTAATGAGAATAGAAGGTGAACAACGTGGAGACAATGTAGACCCATCAAGAGCTGATGACCCGACTGAGACAACACTTGATAACTTTGATTTTAAATACTATATAAACAATACTACTACTGCAGAAGCATCTCTAATGAGTGCTTTATATACAGTAGCTCAACACATTAACGTGTCGGAGGAGCTTATTAAAGAACTAGGAGGGGCATGATGGCAGAGAAAAAGAAGGAGCCTACATTAGCTGAGAAGATTAATTTCTCAGGAAAAGGTAAATCTAAGAAGAGAAAGAAGAAACGTAAGTCCCAATGGAAAGCAATTGGTAGCGCACTTGGTTTCAATATGGATGACGATAAAAAGAAAAAGTAACTGAGGATAAATTATGAATCGTACTTTAATGATAGATGGTGACATTGTATTATTCCAAGTAGGTAGAGTAACAGAAGATGTAACACAGTTTGGAGACATGCTGTGTGAATCTTATGACGAAGAAGCATGTATTAGATTACTTGATAATGAGCTTGATAAGATAGCTGATAAGACAGGTTACTCTAAGGAAGAAATGGTATTTGCTATTTCATGTACTAAGAACTTTAGAAAAAGATTCTTTCCAACTTACAAGAACAATCGTAAGAATGTGAAGAAACCTATTGGACTTAAGTTCCTAAGACAGTACACATTAGATAATGCAGAGAAGTTTAATACATTAATGATTGAAGAATTAGAAGCAGATGATGCAATGGGTATCTATGGTACAGCACCTAGTGAAGCCAGTGGTACAGAGATTGCTATCTATTCACAAGATAAAGACCTAAAGACTATACCTTGTAAACAATGGGATTTTAAACTGAATAAGTTTATTACACCTACACCTATGGAAGCTTGTAAGTTTCTATATACACAGGTGTTAATGGGTGATGCTGTTGATGGTTACAAAGGTTGCCCTAAGATTGGTAAGGTAAAAGCTGCTAAAGCATTGCTTGAATGTGAGACAGAACTTGAGATGCTTAAGGCTGCTCATGCTTTGTTTGAGAAAGTATATGGTGATGAAGCTAAAGAGAAACTGAAAGAACAGATGGGTCAAGCTAGGATTTTACATCATAGTGATTCAATACTTCTATTCGGTTATGATACTTTATATAATCCTTATGAAATGTTGGAGGGTGTACATGAAATGTTCAAAGTGTAAGACACCTCAAGAGGAAGTAACATACCTCTCTGAGTACAGTCGTAATAGACTAGGTGTTAAAGATACTAAAGATTATTGCACCTCGTGCTTTGATGAGAAGTATCCACAGCTAATAAGGAAAGAAGATGATTAAGAAAGCAACAACTAAACGAGAAAGGAAGTATGGAAAGAAAAAGGAAGATATTGAGGCTGAGAAACCTAAACCTGAGAAAATAGTCAGAGTTGTGGTTGATGGTGCATCTATACTGAACTTCAAGAATAAGTATCAAGCAGATGCTTATATTAAGAAACAGAGGGATGAAGCAAAAGCTAAAAATAGAATGCCTACTTCTTATGTCTTCTTATAGGAGGAATATTATGTTTAATGATAATATAACAGGAGGTGGTTTATCGGAGGATTTCTAGGAATTGGAAAAAGCTCGGAAGAGAAGGAAATGGAAAGGCAAGCTGCTTTAAAACAACAAGAAGCAGAAGCCGCACGTAGAGAGGCTGAGGTCCGTCTAGCTGAGAAAAAAGCTAAGAAGGGTCAAGAGTCAGCTACAGTTAAGTTAGGTACATCAGAGGTAGCAGAAGCAGCCCCTGAGCCTAAGAAAAAGAGAAGTGGATTAACACAGGTATCTAATTCTCTAGGTATTGGTGCCCCTAAAACAGGAGTACAAATATGATAGACATTACTAAAGTAAGTGCTCGTGCTGAGTACAACAGAATGGATAGTAAGCGTAGACCTTTCGTTACAAGGGCTGAAGATGCAAGTAAGTTAACCTTACCACAACTTTACCCTACAACAGAAGAGACTTCGACTACAACATATCCAACACCGTATCAATCACTTGGTGCAAGAGGTGTGAACAATCTAGCTAATAAGATTATTCTATCTCTATTCCCACCTGCAACAGCATTCTTTAAATTAGGATTGAACCCACTAGCTGCGGAACAATCTAAGGTTTCAGAAGGTGATATGCAGAACGCTATGTATAAAATAGAGAAAGGTATTGTTAATGAAATGGAAACTTCACAGTTACGTGCAGTACTTGTTGATGTAATTAAACAAGGTATTGTTGGTGGTAGTTCAGTTTTATATATACCAGAAGAGGGAAAACCTAAGTTCTTTAACCTTAAGCAATTTGGTGTTAAACGGAGTAAAGCAGGTAAAGTTATTAAGATGGTCTTAAAAGAGCAAGTTAATTTCTTAGAGCTAGACCCTGAAACACAGAGTCAAATCACAGAGGCTACAGAGAAAGAACGTGATGGTACTAATGATATGGACCTATACACCTTGATAATGCTAGGTGAAGGTGGAATGTACGAGGTAGTACAGGAAATCAAAGGTGCACAGATCGCAGGTACACAGGCTTCTTATAAGTCTAAAGAATTACCATATATCTTTATCCCATTTGTGGATAGGGGTGAAGACTTCGGAAGAAGTTATGTTGAAGATTATATTGGTGACTTACAATCGTATGAAGGATTGAGACAGTCAATACTAGAAGCTGCTGCAGAATCAGCAAGACTTGTTTATCTAGTAAAACCTAATGCAATTATTACACCTCGTAAGCTAGAGAAAGCTAAGAGTGGCGATGTAATACTTGGTAATCCTGATGATGTATCTACACTACAAGCAGATAAAAGACTTGATGTAGGTATGGCACAACAAGAATCTGAAATACTTAGAACAGACCTAGCTACTATATTTCTATTAGATAGTGCTGTTAGAAGAAATGCAGAAAGAGTTACAGCAGAAGAAATTCGTAGAGTATCACAGGAGCTAGAAGTAGCACTAGGTGGTATCTATAGTACACTGGCAAATGTTTTACAGGAACCATTAGTAAGATTATATTTAAAGAGATTGGTTAGAAAGGGATATATAAAAGATATTCTTAAAGAAGCAGTTGATTTAGAAATCACTACAGGTTCAGCAGCACTAGGTAGAGGTACAGAATTTAGAGCTATACAATCATTCATGCAGACAGCTACAGAACTTCTAGGACCAGAGGCAGGTAAGTATCTCAATATTTCTGAGGCACTTAGTAGAATTGCTTACTCACTAGATGTTAATACTGGAGACTTAGTTAAGAGTGATGAACAGCTACAAGCTGAGCAACAACAGGCTCAGGCAGAACAAATGCAACAGAATGCAGTAGCACCAACTATTAATGCAGCTAATCAACAAGAGTTAGCTAAACAAGGAAAATAAAATGGCAGAAGAAAACGCAACAAGTAATGCAGACAGTACACCAGAACAGACCGCAGTAGAAACTCAGGAAGTAGCTCCTCAAGCTGATATCCAAGCAGATACTACACCGCAAGACGATCAGGTAACACAATCAATGGCAATTGAAGAGGCAGCACCAGTGGAGACTGTTGAAGAATCTCAACCAACTATTGATGACATTGTAGCAGAAGCATTAAGTGGAGAACTTACAGAAGAAACTCAGAAACTTATTGATGATAATGGTTTAGGAAAGCATATTGATATGTTAGTAGCAGGTCACACGGCTATTCAAGAAAAGAATAACCAAGAAATATTCTCAGTAGTAGGTGGACAAGAATCTTATAGTGAGTTGCAAGAGTGGGGTAAGAGTAACATGAGTAAAGATGAGCAAGAAGCATTTAATGAAGCTCTCTTTTCAGGTAACTTAAACCTAGCAAAACTTGCCGTACAAGGTCTTAATGCTCAGTACGTAGCTAAGAACGGAAGATCACCTGATAAAGTAATTGAAGGTGGTGGTTCAGCTAATGCAGACAACAGACCATTTAGTAGTCAGATGGAATACATCAAAGCTACACAATCATTAGAATATAAACAAAATCCAGAAGTACGCAGGTCCGTAGAGGCTAAAAGAAATGCGTCTGGATTCTAACAAACAGGAGGCTTAAATGGCTTATTCACCTATTGGTTCTAACAACGGAACTGGAACAGGAGCACTACCAACGGCAACGATTGATAGAGAACTGTTCGCAACTAAATTTTCCACTGATGTACTAAGGTACTTCATGGACACAAATATTATGAAAGCACTTATCACTAATAGAAGTATTGACTCAGGTAAATCTGAATCTTTCCCTATTGTTGGTAATGCTACAGCAGTTGACGTAGCTAACGATGGTTCTGAGCTTGCAGTTCAGTCATTGAAAGCAACAGAACGTGAACTTGCTATCGGTGACTTAACAGTTGCTCACGCATGGATTACAGACCTTGATAAAGCAATGGCACACTATGATTCACAGAGTGCACAAGCTGAGTCAATCGGTAGAGCACTTGCTAAGAAAGTAGATCAAGATGTTCTTACAGAAGTAATTGCTGCAGGTGCCATTGATGATGCTGCTGCATCACTTGCTTATGGTCTTAAAGTATTCGCTGATGACGTATTTACAGATGAAATTTCTGAAGATGTAACTACTGGTGCAGGTGTTTATGCTGCTGCTGTAGCTGCTGTTTCAGAAGAAGCTGATAAAGATACTGTTGGGGAATCATCTTTTGTATTCCGTCCTAAGCAGTATTTCATGCTTTTAAACAATCCTGCTCAGACAGGGCTTACTTGGGTTAATGATCCAAACGCTCAATCTGGTAAGGTACCTATGCTACTTGGTAAAAAAGTACATTACTCACCACATTTCCCTGCTCTTGCAGGTGCGTCAATCGCAATTAATGAAATCGGTGGAGTACTTTTCTCTAAAGAGGCAGTAGGTTGTCTTGAACTTATGAGTGTTACAACTCGTATTGATTACATTCCACAGAGACTTTCTAACTTAGTTGTTGGTAAGATGGCTGTTGGTTATGGCGTATTAAATCACGCTTGTGCAATCAATATTGTTCAATCAGTATAATATTAATTGGGGTGGCTATATTGCTGCCCCTCTTTTTTCTTAAGGGGGACACATGGCTAGAACAATTGGATTAATTACAGAACTAGAAGTGATTAACAGTGTTTTAAGTACAGTTGGAGACAATCCTGTACAATCATTAGATGATGGATATCAACCAGTTTTTATTATAAAATCTATGTTGAATAATCTTTCAAGAGATATGCAAACAAAGAAGTATTGGTTTAATACAGAGTATGACGTAGTTCTAACTCCCAATACATTGACAGATAAAATTATATTACCTTTTAACATACTACATTTTGAACCATTAGATACAGAGTATGTTGCTAGAGGACTTACTGTATATGATAGAGTAGGTAGAACATCAACAATAACATCTGATATTACAGCAGATATATGCTTGATGTTAGAGTTTGAAGAGTTACCACAGGTAGCTAGAAAGTATATTCAGGCACAATGTAAAGCTCAGTACAACGATGAATATCTTGGAGAAGAATCTCTTAAAGGTACGTTGGCACAGGAGATTAATATGGCAAAGATAGAACTCGACAGAGCACATATGGAAAATGAAGATATAAACATGCTCAATTCAGCTAGAGCTAATAGCGTAGCGTTCAAGAATAGAAGGAGGTCGTAATGTCTAATTTGGTAAACCATTCGGTTACTAATCTAATCAATGGTGTATCACAACAGCCAACATCTGTTAGATTAGATAACCAACTAGAAGAACAAATAAATGCTTTTTCAGATATTACTAAAGGTTTAACTATTAGAAATGGTCTGGAGATAAAGAATAAAGTAGCAGTAGATATCTCAAGTAGATATAACTTTGAATTTAATATTGATGGTGTAAGATACCTGATGGCATTAGATACAGCAGAAGCTACACAGTTAGTACATGTACCTTTAACTGCTGATGTAACAGCCTTAACAGCCTCTATAACATCTTCGGATTACTTTGATGGTGTTGTTGCAGGTGATCTTAAAGTTGTTGAGAACAAGGACAAGGTATATATATTAAATAGAAACCAGAAAGTAGGTGTATCAACACTTAAATCTACATTCTATGATATAAATATAAGAAATCAGACTACACAATTAAATGATGCTAATTGGTCATCAGGTGATTACACACTTACTATAACAAGTGTTGTTGACCCTGACACTGGGTTTGTCTCAGTTGAGGCACCTGCAGTATTTACTATTGACTCTACAATGACTGTACAGGATATAGTAGCTGATATCAATGCATCTAGTATTATTAATGAAGTGGGACTATGTGAAGGTATTGGAGATAGAGGTCAGTATAGACTTTTCTTTGAAGATATTCCTTTAGACTTTTATGCACCAACTATTGTTATAGCAGAAACTACAGCTATAGAGAATACTGTATACACTACTATAAATGAACCTGCATCTGGATTCACAGCTAGTGCAGATTATTACGTTAGTGAAGTCAGGACAGCTTATGGATATGATTACATAGTAAGATATGCTGCTGTTGATGTATTCACAGTATCTAGTACAACTAAGTTATCCTCGTTTGTAAGTGGTATATATACTTACTTTAGTGGTAATGTAACTTCAACTACAGGGTCAGGTATTGGTACAACTGTAATAAAACAGGTACGTAGAGAATCTGTTGTAACATCAGTTGATTCATATGATGATTTCATAAGTCAACCAAGTATTGTAACAGGAGCAGAGTTTTCTGCAGATAAGTTTGCTGATGAAGGTATGATCTGGGTAACAGGTGTAGCTTCTAATCAAACATATGATGTTACAATCTCTTATGAGGATGCAGCAGGTACACCACAGGCTGACCTAGTATTAACCACTATAAGTGTAGGTACTACAGTAGGTAATATAAAATTAAATTGGGTAGCAGATCAGATAAGAAGTCAGATAGATGCTTCGACACATTTCTCGTCAGCAGCAGCAGACCTATACAGCAATGCGTTACGCTTCTATTCTACTACAGGATATGCATATAAAGTGACAGGTATTAAAGTTGATAATAACTTCGATCAGTCCTCTATTAGTGCAGCTATTAAAGCAGCAGAAGATAATACATCTGGTGTCACTGATATCTCAGACTTACCACCAACTTTTTCAGATGGTTTTAAGGTTAGAGTAGGTGATATTTCAGTAGTAGGTTCTAATTATTATCTTAAATATGATGCAGAGTTTGAGGGTTGGAAAGAGAGTGGTTTAGATGAATCACGTTCTATTGATACACTCACTATGCCTTATGTTATTGATAAAGAGAAAGTACGTAGAGATGGTGTTATTGTTTTAGAGCCTACAGAGTGGGCTGATTCAAGAGCCGGAGATCAACTATCTAATAAAGAACCTTCATTCATTGAGAAGAACATAAAAGATATATTCTTTTACAGCTCAAGATTAGGTTTAGCAACAGATGATACACTTGTTATGAGTGAGATAGATGATACGACTAACTTCTTTAGATCAACAACTAGTAGGTCAAAGACCTCAGATAGAGTTGATATTAAATTAGATAGTTCTAAGATTGGTTATGATGCTATAAACAGTGTTAGTATTTATGATGGTAAGTTACTTGTTAACACAGGTTCAACACAGTCAGTACTAATGGTTAACACATCATTTGATCTATCTACAGCTAGATTATCAGAAGTAAGTTCATATACATTAGGTAGCCAAACACCTTTAGCAGTTAGTGGTGGTTTATATTTTACAGTACCTAATGGTGGTAGAACTAATGTTTATAATTACTTTGCTACAGGCAGTAGTACTTTTGAAGCTGAGAATCTGACTAAACATATACCTACTTATATAAATGGTACAGTTGATAGAATGTCTTATGCAGATAATTTAACAGTAATGACAGTTGCAGAAGATAAGAGAACTATGTATGTACAGAATAGATATAGTACAGGTAATCAATTATTACAGAATGCTTGGCATAAATGGACGTTACCTTATGATGTAGAACATTTCTATTTCCAAGATAATAATCTCTATTTACTAATGACAGCAGTTGATGATAATACAGATACCTATACATTTGTTGCTAAGTATGACTTGACTCCACAGATTGTTACTGAGAGTTTAGAGAATGCCTACATCGGGTGGACACCTTATCTAGATTGTTATACTAAAGATAAAGCACTTATTGAAGACTTTTCAGCATTCGGTGGTATTAATGATAAGTATGGTACTACATATGATACAGTTGCAGAAGCTTATGCCTCAACAGCGGTAACACAGGTAGATGCAGGTGTAGCAAGTGGTCCTTTCTATTCAGCAACTTCTGTTGCATATTACTGGGAAGTAGATGGTAACTTAAATAGGATTGTGTGGAATGATGGTACTGCCATATTAATTGGTAACACTGAGTTAACACAATTTGATCTAGGTGGGTTTAGATATTATAAAGGTGATGAGTCAGTTGATTCAGGTTTCTTTGAAATATCAAGAGCTGCAATCACATCTCAAACTTATTACAATGATGATATAGTTTACGGACTTAAGTTCACAGCCTCAGTTACTCTCAGTGAGATTATACCGAGAAAACAAGGTGCTGATGGATTTGTTGTAATGAACTACGCACAGCTTATGCTAAGACGCATGAGGTTGTACCTAGGGAATACAGGTGTCTTTACAGTAAGTATTGATTTTAAAGATAGACAAGATTACACAGTCACATATACTGGTGAACCACTTGGTAGAATACTACTAGGTCGTAACAGTGTTTCTGATATTAACTTCAAGTTTCCTATTAATGGGAAATCTGATAATGTTACAATAACTATTAGTACAGATTCTTCTGCACCATTTAGTCTATTGTCATCAGAGTGGCAAGGTAAATTAACAGTAAGAGGGCGTAACATATAGTTACGTTCCTTTTTATAAAGGAGAACTATATGGTTATGGTTATGGCGGCAATGGCTGCTGCCTCCCTCCTCTCTTCTCATTCCGCAAGGAAGAAGCAGATGAAGGCTAAGGCGGCAGATGCTAGATTGCAGAGAGCTAGACTAGAACGTGCCAGAGTAAGTGCTACAGAAGATTATGTAGCTAACTCACAGCGGGCTAGAGAAGCTACTCAAAAGAGAGAAGTGCAGATAGAAGAAAATAGAATTGATGCTGAATCAAAGATTGCGGAGACATTTGCAGGTTCAGGTATCTCAGGTACATCAGTCAGCGAGATTGATACTGAATTAAATGCATCGGTTCAAAGAAATAAGTTAGATAATAAAGCTGCTTTAGATGACCAGTTAAGTGGTATCTCTAGGAACTTTGGTAATCAAATGGAAGAAAGTGCATTAGCTGCACAGTCTATTGATACTACATCAATTAAGGCAAACCCTATTGGTGATCTAACTCAAGCAGCAGGTGCAGCAGCACAAGGTGCAAGTATGGCTTCAAGCTTATCAGGAATGTTAGGTGGTGGTGGAGGTAGAGCTTTAACTAAAGCACCTAACAGTACACCAATGTTAGCTACGTCATCAGTTGGTCAAGGACTTAAAATAGGATAGGAGGTAACATGTCAAAATATTTTCAAAAGGTTGCCACACCTGAACAACAGGGGCAGCAAACGGCTGCACCAAGTGGTCCTACTAAAGATGTGAATGCACATGCAGAAGCAGAGCAAGGTACTAATTTAGGAAGTGCTATTATGGATTTAATCGGTGGAACTGCTAAGATTGGTAGTGCGATTAAGACCTATGATGCAGCAGAACTAGCTAGAATGAAAGCTGAAAATCAATTGGATGCGGATACTGACCTAGCAGATTTAGGTTCTTATATGAATGCATTTATTGATGAGAAAGAAGAAGGTAAGGGTATATCTGATTATGAGCCAGAAGAACTCAGAACAGCTATGGACGAAGCTACTTCATCATTTATTAAAAGTAAGAATCTTGGTGATAAGGATTACTTCGAGTTACTACAAGCGGATATCAAAGAGAAAAGTGGTATGTTCTTTAGTAAACAAACAGTAGCTAATCAGAAGAAACAACAAGAGAAAAGATATGGTTCACTAATGAACTCTGTTAAAGGATTATTCTCAGCGAGTAATGACCCTAAAGAGATTATAGCTGAACTAGAGACTAAGATAGAAGAGAGTGTTGGTTTAGAACCTAAGACTATTCTTGTAGATGGTAAGGAAGTAATTGTAAATCCATCTATTAGAGATACAGCAGAGAATGCTAAACTTAGAATGGTACAACCTATACTAGAATCTATCATGGAAAAGCGTGACCCTAATGCATTAAAGTTATTAGAGAGTCAAGAGTTTAAAGACTTCTTTGACTTCCCAGATTATGATAATGTTATTGGTTCAGCTAAACAACAGGTACAATCAACTATAAATAAGAAGAGACAACTGAGCTTTGATAGTATTGAAGAACAAGGTTTCTTTGGTATTGATAGTGGTATGTTTAAATCATCTAAAGATATTAAATCTTTCTTTAAAGAGAAAGTTGATACAATGTCTAAAGAAGATAGACCAGATACAAGACAACTTATGAAACTTGAAAGCAGTATGCTTAAGGCTGTTGAGACTGAAGATTCATTTACTCAACTTTACCCTTTAATTAAAAGTGGTGACTACACAGCTTTAGACAGATCAGGTCTTAAGAAGAAAGAAGTTGAGACTATGAAAAATAAGTTCTTTACAGTTGAAACAGGTATTGACGACCTATCACCTCAAGGTATCTCAGATGCTATTAAGAGTGGTACGTATGATACACAGCTTAAGAGTTATTTTGAATCAGGTTATGCATTACCACCACACCTAGAGTCATGGGCTAACACACCTCCGTCAGGTGGTATTAAAGGTGTTAGAGAGAAGTATGAGACTTTCATACAGCTTAATACATTGACTCAGGATACAAGTACGACTACACTAGATTTATTCAAACCTAAAGAGTATGGACGTATGATGTTTGCAGGTAATCTTATTGATAATATCGACAGTGGTGTTATGGATGATAAAGAAGCACAGCAAGTTTATGCAACATTCAATAATGATTTGAATAAGAATACAGATTCATTTGGTACTTATGTATCACCTAAAGCTGAAGCTGCATTAAGTAGTGAAGATGTTACCAAGTGGTTAGCAGATCAAACAACAGATGCACCTTGGACTTATGATGATTTCAGTAGTCAAGCTTACATGGGTAGACAATTTAAAAACTACTTTAGTTATGCTATGGAGACAACTGATGACCCTGAGCAAGCACAGGAGTTAGCTGAGAAAATGTTTTATTCTAGACATACAGCCTTTGAGAATCCAGATGGTTCAGAAGGTGTATTGACACATGAGTTTAAACAGTTTGATGTTAATGACTTTGTTGAGTTAGCTGAGAATCTACCTGAGTTTAGGGAGATTAAAGCAGTAGCAGGTTATCTAGGTTTTGCTAAGGATTTTGATTTCAAAGGTAATCTGGCTTTTAGACCAGACCCTAGTTATGAAAAGACAAAGCTAATGCATATGTACTATGATGATAAGTTCATTACATCAACTTCGGCTGATCTTATGAGAAGTAATCTGAATAAGATTAATGCTAAAAAGATTAGAACTGCAGAGGAAAGAAATGTTCAAACAACACAAAACAAATAAGGAGGGTATATGGATACTAAGGCTGCAAGACGCGACCGCATAAAGCTATTACAAGACTTAGTAGCTAAAGGTGAAGCTAATAGGGGTTACAACTCTTATAATAAATTCAATGGTAAGAAGCTTCACAAACCCTCAGACTTAGGGGATATTGACTTCTCAGGTTTATCTGTTAAAGATGTTATGAAAGGTCAAACTAAAGGTATTACTGGTAGAGACTACTTTGCAGTAGGAAGATATCAGTTTATACCTGACACATTAAAAGAAGCTGTCGCATGGGCAGAGAAGAAGAAGCTTATTACTAAGGATTCTAAGTTTGATGAGACTACTCAGAACCATTTATTTGGATACCTGATAGCTAAACGTAAGAACCTTAGTAAGTTTATAGATGGTAAGAAAGTAGATACTAAAGATGTTTCTAAAGACTTAGCTATGGAATGGGCTTCTATACCAAACATGGAAGACTATGATTATAAAGGTGAGAGCAAGAAGAAAGGCTCAAGCTTTTATGATGATGGTATTAATAAGGCACACACAAGTGTATCCAGTGTTCAGAAGTTTTTAGATGCTGCTACTAAGGTAGATTATAAACCTTTTCCAGTTCAATATTTGGATGAAGAAGAAGTTTCTACAGCAGACCTGAGAAAAGCAGATGATACTAATGATACTGGTGCTGATGTAAATGCTGCTCCACCTAAACGTGGGGAAGGTTTTGGGGTTGATATGTTAGCTAAGATATATAGTCTAGCTGAGTTAAATCCAGAGGATGAAAATGTATCAGATCAAATTGCTGATATTGATAAATCTATAGAAGATAAACCTTTAGACTTTAGTGCTAAGCTTGCCTCTACACAGGATGAATTTGATAGACCAGTGACACCAGAACAGTCAGTTGGTAAACAAATAGAACCCTTAGAGACACTACCAGAGGAAGAACTAGAATCTTTCCCTACAGCAGACCTAGGAGCTAAGAAGCAAGACTACACTAACTTTAGAAAGCAAATGTCTGAGGTTACGTTCGAAGGTATGGGAGATGATCTTGTTAATAAGTTCACTGACCATAACAGTATAGGACACCTTGCTACAGCAGGTATATCTAGTGCATTACAGACTAATGAAGTAGACCCTAACTTTAATATAAAGAAACAGGATGCTGAATTATATGGTCAAATGACCGATGGATTGGAAGCTGATGACATTGTAGAAGTACTAGATAACTCTCACAATAGAACTGACTTTATTAAGAATGCTAGTTTAGCTAAAGGTAAAGCAGATCGTAAGAAAGAAATGGAGGACTATACACAAAAACACCCAGTGTTCTCTGGTGTCAATACAGTCGGTAACATACTCACAGAAGGTGCAGCCTTCATGCCAATTGGTACACTCGTTGCCGGAGCCGCTAGAGCTACAAAGATCAAGACACTTGCAGATATCACTAAATCTAGTGTTGGTGCTTTTGTTCTTGGTGAAACTGTGGAACAAGGGTTACAGGAAATAATCTGGTCTAAGTATGATAAAGACTATGAGTTTGACCCATTACTATTTGCTACAAGCATTGGTATCGGTGTTGGTCTTAAGTCTATCGTAGGAACACCAGAAGCAGATAAGTTATTCAGAGATTTCATGGGTAATGAAAATGGGTTTATTAATATTGCCACTAAAGAAGGTAAGAAATTAGTAGATGAAGTAGCTTCTAAAGTTACTGATAACCAAGCTATTGCATTAGCTAGAAGAATAACAAAGCTTAAGGTTAAAGCAGCAAATACTTTACGTAAGAATCTAGTAGCTAAAAGAAGCTCACTAGCTAAACGTCTAGCTATTGTTGAAAGTAATATAAAGGATGTTGGAAGTACCAAGAAACTTAAAGGTTTAAAGCAGAAGCTAACTAGGCAGATAAAGAAGTTTGATAAGAACTTACCTAATGAACTAGATATGCTTGCTAGAGGTACACACCCTAAATTAGCAGCAAGTGTTAATCCAGACTTTAAGATGAGTAAGATTGCAGAAGAATTAGGTATACCTAAAGATGCTGTTAACTCATTAGAGAAGACTAGGAGATTCCTAGGATTAGACGGTGTTGATGTAGACCCAGACTTTATATTAGAAGGTGAGAAAGCTTACTCTAATGTTGCTAGACAACAGTTATTAGAGATGGCAGATAACCGCAGAATAAATATGAATGAGACATTAAGGTATGCCTCTGGTACTGACTTTGTAAAGAAGTTAGATGAAATGCCAGTACTAGGTAAGTTACAAGTAGGTAATGCACTTAGAAACCTTGCAGACACAGATGGACCTGTGACAAGATTCTTATTCAATAAAGGTAACTTAGTTAATTCTAAAAACCCAAGAGTAGCAGCATTCTATAACTTCTTCTCACCAGATGGTGCAGGTCGTACAGGAGCTTCTAAGATGAGAGCAATTGATTCTCAACAGAAGTATGCTAACATCTATGGTGGTGAATTAATGAATATGTACCACACACACGGAAGTAAACTATATGATAAGATCAATGATTCTAAGTTTGGAACTACCTTAAAAGGTATCTTCTCACCAGATGATTATGAACTTACTGTTGAACCTTTATTTAAAGAACGCATGTTAGACGCTACAGGAGAAGCTTTCAGAACTAAGTATGGTGATGAGTTAGCTGATGTTGCTGATGGTTTCTATAATGATATGAATAAGCTCAATCAAAGGATTGTTAAGAGAGCTAAAGAACTAGGTGTTGAGGGTGTCGATTTTGATACTGTTGATGGTTGGTTTCATAGATCATGGGACTTTAGAAAAGCTAGAGCTGTTGATACAGATGATTTATCTGAGACAGTTTATAGAGCAATGAAGGGACACGCTGAGACACTTGGTGTCAAGAATATAGATGATGCTATGTTACAGAAACATGCTAAGAAGTTTGCATTTGGATTAAAGAATGCCGATCTATCAACCATTGAAGGTTTACAGTCAGATCACATTAAACTACTTGAGAAACTATTAGGTAAAGCTGATGGTACTGAGGGTAAGGTTATTAAGACTGAACTAACTAGATTGAAAACACTTAAGGCTAAAGCTGATGCAGGTGATCTTGCTAATAGAGTACAGATGGATGTTACACAGAAATTATCAGATGGTAGACCATTATCTGATTTATTTGAGGATAACATAATTCATACTCAGAAAAGATATACCTCTAGAATGTCAGCACGTATTGCTGCAGCAGAGCATGGAATTAAAAACATTGATGATATCGAAGATTGGATTATAGATGCAGTTGATGATGAAGTTAAAAGGTTTGCAAAGCAAGGTCATAAACAACCACAGCAAGCAGCTAAACACGTTGAGGCAGCCATGAGACAAGACTTTATGTCTTTTAAACATGGTGGCATGGTAGGTCTACATGATCTACCTGATGACACAGCGAGTGACTTTATTAGATTAGTAAAGAAATATAACTTTGCTAGACTGATGCAGATGACAGGTATATCCTCTATTGCCGAGTTCGGTGGTACACTTGTGGAAGCAGGTGTATCTAATACACTTGGTGAAATGAGTAGGTATATGCGTAATCATTTGAATGATCTTTATCTAGATAATCCGGCTAAATTTACTGATAGATTATATGATGAACTTAGAACAATTACTGGTGTAGGTATGGAAGACTTTTCTTTCACCTCTAAAGGTATGTCTAAAGCTTCAAGAGTATTTGACTCAGGTGTAGCTAATCAGATTGAGAAAGGTGTTGATGTTCTTGGAAGAACTACTCAATTACCATTCGCAGGTATAGAAAAAGTTGGACGTAGAATTACAGCTAATGCACTTGCTATTAAATGGGGAAACCACTTTAATGGTACAGAGACAGGTGGAGTACTCTCAGCATTCTTTGGAAGTAACGGTGTTACTAATAGAGTACTTGAGAACTCAGGATTTGGATTTATAGATGATGCAGGTAAGTTTGTTGCAAATAAGAACTATAATAATATCAAGAAAGCTATGACTAAGTTTGCTACCTTTGATGATAGTGGACGTTTAGTTAAACTTAACTTAGATAAGTGGGATACTAAAACAGCCCATGCTTTTGGTGATGCAATACAGATGCAATCTAATCATATCATGGTTAATCCAGATTCAACTACTATGGCATTATGGCAATCAACTACTGTTGGTCAGATATTAAACCAGTTTAGAACATTTACAGTTAACGCTACTACGAAAGTATTTGGTGCTACTGTTGGGAATGCAGCTATCTCTAGTAATAGAGGAGATCATTCTGAAATGATTAAAGCAGGTCAAAAGATATTCTGGGGAACTGCACTTGGTGTTCTAAGTGTTGCCACGAGACAAGGTATTCAACGTGCAGGTGGGGATAAAGAGGTAGATTTATTTGATGATGGCTTAATGAAAGCTGCAGCAATTGGATTCTCTAGATCATCAGTTGCAGGTAACTTACCTACTATATCAGATTCAATGAGTGGTTTCTTTGGTTATGACCCTATATTTGAGAAAGCCTCAAGTACTGGTCGATCTAAGAACTTCTTTAATCTAGCTACAACACCTACTGGACAAGCTGTTGGTGGTGGTTTACAAGGTTTAGAAAAGGCGGCACAAGGAGACTTAAAAGGTTCTGGAATGCAATTATTAAAAGTATCTCCTCTATATCGCCAAATTGGTTTACAGCAGATATTTAACTTTGTTGATGATGAAAAGTAAGGAGGCATAAATGATATGTAATACATGTAATGAGGATAAACCAGATTCAAAATTCTACGCCAGAGCTAAACGCTGTACTGAATGTAGAGCTATACAACTCAGGGAAAAGAAATCAGAAATGGGTGAGTTCTATATAAGCTATGCGATGCTAGGTAAGGCATTATCTAGATGTAAACTAGAGTCTGATAGTAAATCAACATTATTAAAACACCTGATGGATTTGGGTGGTGTTCCAAAAAGATGCCCTGTACTTGGTTTACTGATATCATATGATAGTGGTGGTAACTCACCATCACTAGATAGGATAGATAGTTCATTAGGTTATATTGTTGGTAATGTAGAGATCATAAGCTATAGAGCTAATGTTCTTAAAAATAGCAGTACACAAGAAGAGAGGGAGTTACTAGCTTCCTACTATAGGAAATAACAAGGAGAAAATTATGGCTAATACACCAGTTGCAATTACTGGAGCTGTAACAATCGTAGGGTATTCAGTTACTCTACCTTTCGTTACAACTGATTCGTATACGTTTAGTTTTCCATATTTAAGCCAAGATGATTTTGAAATAGAAGTTAAATCAGAGACTATACTGGATGCTGCAGATTACACATTCACTTCTGATTACTTAATTCAACTGACAACTACAGGTGTAAATAAGCTTAATGCTTTATATGGGACACTGACTGACGTACCAGTTACAATAAGAAGAAGAACACAAGTTACCACTAGATTGGTAGATTACCAAGATGGTGCAACACTTACAGAAGCTGATTTAGACCTACAAGCTAATCAGTTATTTTATCTAGTACAGGAAGTATATGATAATTCTGAACTAGGTAATATCAACTTTAACCCTGTTGATGGGGCTATTGATATTGGTGGAGCTGAGTTAGCAGATGTTGGGGCACCTACTGGTGAAACTTCGGCAGCTACTCTAGGTACAGTTTTAGATAATTCTGTGACACCAGAATATACAACAGCAGAGAACTACAGACAGTACCGTATGGTATTTGAAAGTGGAAACCTATACAGAGCAAATGTAGCAGTTACATCCGCACCTGCAATTATTGATTTAGGTGATTGGGATTTAGTATTATCAGCAGCACAAGTGGCGGCTATCGGTACTAACACTACTGCTATTGGTACTAACACTACAGATATTGGTACTAATACTACAGACATTGGAACTAATGCTACGGATATTGGAACTAATGCTACTAACCTTACAGACCATGAAGCAGAGAATGAGACAGCGCATACTGAGAGAGACACGAAGGCTAACTTGGACACATGGGCACTCACTGCGACAAACGGTGCTATGGCTTATGCTACGGATGAAAAGTTACCATACATTGTTAAAGATACTTTACTGGAAGCAGTAGGTGCAGGTGGTGGTGGTGGTTCTTTAGAAATCTATCATCAAGAAACATTTGAAGATACTGTAGCAGCAGACTTTGTTACAGGTAATAATGCAGCACCAGTTGCAGCAGGTACAGGTACTTTGGATGGTACTTTATCTGATGATACTACTACACCACTTTCGGCTTTATCAAGTCTTAAGTATGTAATGGGTGCTACTTCTACTAATGATTTCTTCCTAAGTCCAGCTATCACAGTTGATGAACTGCAGACTGACAAAGACAGTGGTATAAAGAAGTACTACGATTACAATGGTGCTGATGGTGATATCAAAGTTATTGTATTAGATCAAGCTGATAATATTCTTACAAGTACATTAGACCTATTAGATGGGACAAGTGCTAACAAGAGATTTGAAGTTGGGTTCTTTATTGGACCTAGTGTTACTTCGATACGATATGGTGTTCAAGTTGTTACTGGTAATTCTGGTAAAATACTTAGAATGGATAATGTAGAGTTTTCAACTAATCCTTTTGTTTATAAGAATTTAGTGGAGATGACTGATTGGGAGAGTTTTACCCCGACATATAGTGCTGGTTTCGGAACGGTTACAAGTAATGTAGCAAAATATAGAAGAGTCGGAGACACATTAGAAATTGAAGCAACATTTACCTCTGGAACTGTTGCCGCTAGTGCTGGAACAATGACCTTACCCACAGGTCTGTCTATAGATGCGGATAAACTTTCTTTAGCATCTACAACTGGAAACGCAGGGGTTGATATTGGGAAGTATTTATCTGACCAAACGTCACCAAATGTTAACGGCTCCCTACTTGCATTCACTTCAACAAGCACTTCTTTGGTTTATTTTGGACAAATATTTAATCTATCTGTTAATCATTCAATTGCTTCCACAAGTGTATCTACACAAGTTATGGCATCTAGCGACCCAATGACTCTTTCTATTAGAGTCCCCATCGAAGGTTGGTCAGCATCCTCCGAGCACGTAGTAACTCCAGCGAAGAGTAATATGACGGACTGGACAGCATACACTCCGACTACTCAAGGGTTTGGGACTATAACCTCCCCGAGTTTTATATACAAACAAGTAGGAGACACTTACTTAATACAAGGCTCTTTTACAACAGGTACAGTATCGGGGTCAGAGGCTCAAATTAGTTTACCTAATGGGTACTCTGTAAAGTCGGGTTATTCGCAAAAGTCGTCGGGCATTTGGTTTAGAGGAGCTAGTACAACGGAACACGGAGGCGGTGTAATTTCTACATCTGGTGACACTTATATAAACTTTTCTACTGCTAGTACTTTTTCAGGTACATCCTCTAACGCTACATCTGTAGCAAATGGTAATCAGACAGCAGGTTCGTCACAGGGATTTCACTTTAGTGCCACAATACCTATTGAAGAACTTTCCTCGGACGCAACCTTCCTAGCAGCTATACCCGTGCAAAAGGTGGCTATAGTATCTCAAAAAGAAACATCGGGGACCGCTGGAGGAAGCTCTACCGCTAACACTGTTCAGACAAGAACCCTAAACACGGTGGAAGGTGATGCCGAGATAGTGAGTCTAAGCAGTAATATATTTACGTTACAAGCAGGAAAGTATTTAATCGAAGCTTCAGCCCCCTCCTATGAGAATAGTAGACATCAGGCTTTCTTGCACGATGGCAGTTCTTACGTGGCAGATGGGTCAAGTGAATACGCTCCATCGGCAGGACAAACAAGGTCGGTAATTGACTATCACGTAACATTAACAACTTCTAAATCATATACGCTTAGGCACTGGACACAAGCGACAAAAGCCTCTACAGGTCTAGGTTTTGCTGCAGATAATCACGCATCTAACCCACAGTCCCAAGAAGTTTACGGAATAGTGAAAATAACCAAGCTTAGATAGCACTTATTGGTTCACCAAGTAACATACCAACGAAACAGTTAAATCTGTAGTAAGGGGGTGATCTAATCTAATTTTACAAATGGGGTTATCGAGATGAATTTCTCATAGCCCCTTTTTAACAACTAACAGGAGTATTAAATGTATAGAGATAAAAATGGTTTAATAACTACAGATGCCGATGGTACTTCTGGTGAAAACTCTTTCCTATGGACAGTGGAACTTTATGTTGCGTGTCTTAAGAAAGGGCAGAATGTATCGGCACTTGGTTTCACCTTGGACAAAGCCCTAGAACAAATGAACCTAGGTAACGGCTTATACAAGCAAGCACCTCACATCGGCTTAGATCAAGGTAAAGATTCATATATGAGTCACGATCAACTAACAGCAATAATCTGCTATCTACATCTTACAGGT